>Ga0116152_10000034_pt1 | contig 99418 bp, 62 predicted proteins | sample AD_UKC119_MetaG_FD_89894 | JGI IMG/M metagenome (GOLD analysis project Ga0116152, IMG submission 89894) | Active sludge microbial communities of municipal wastewater-treating anaerobic digesters from Hong Kong - AD_UKC119_MetaG | ecosystem: Engineered > Bioreactor > Anaerobic > Digestate...
GGCTCCGCCACCGTCAGCAACCCCTTCCTCACAACGCACAGCCGCATGCTCGGCGACGACTGGGTCTCCGCCGACTATGACTTCTCCTGGGCGCAGCAGGGACACTTCCTCATCAACACCTCCCTCGCGGCGACCGCCACGCCCGCCGACCTCACAGTCACCGCCGTCTCCGGACGCATCAAGATCACACCCACCGAGGATCTGGTCGTCCGTTACCAGACCGTCTTCGACGTGACGCTCCCAGCCGACTACATGACCGCCTATCTCACCTTCGATGTGCTCGACCCCATCACCCACGAGAACATTAATGATGTCACGGTCTCCGCCGACACCACCTTCCACACGGGATTCAGCCACCTTCACGACGACGGCGAGTTCCTCCTCCCCGCCAACCGCACCTGGGATTTCGTCTATCTGTTTAGACTCGTTCCTGACCCATCCACAGCCGGACAACAGGCCGTCGGCGACGGCTTCCTGCGATTCGACATCATCCCGGAGCCGGCCACGTTGGCGCTCCTCGCCCCGTTCGCAGCGCTTGTCCCACTGACACGACGACGACGACGCGAGCGGCTTTGATCTCCAGCTACGGGCCCCAGCCGAGCAAACATCGCCACTCACATTTGAATCGCCCCGGCAATGTCCGGTAGGATGATCCTGCCGATTGGAGACGATGTTCCCATGCGATGGCTTTCCGTTCCGGTTCTCTTTGTCGCAACTCTGGCGGCCCAGCCCGCTGTCGCCGCCGATTTCACGATCGAGGAATGGCGATTAACCGCCGCTGCGCTAGGGACTTTTCCTGATCGGTCTATCCAGAACTTCTTGGAAGTCAGCGATCCGTTCGCAGACTCTCATGTAGCGACGATTGGGCTCACATCCGCAGAGGTCATCTACGACATTTGGCCGTCTCTGGGCCAGTTCATCATCGATGGCGATCTTCAGATCGACGCTGAAATGGACACATCCCGGCAAGTCGGAATGGATGGCGAAGTCGTCTTCACAGCGACGCGGCCCCTTCACGTCGAGTACTCGCTCGTCTTCGACATCACGCTCCCCGCGGTCCCGATGAGCGCCTCGCTCCAGTTCTTTGCGTTCGATCGGACCGCCGACGAAGAACTCGCGGACATGACTCGGGGACACAACGCCCTTAGCGGGCTGGGGTCGCGACACCTTGAAGTCGGCGGCGCCTTCGACGTCGAGGCGGGAAGAATCTGGTCCATGTCCTACCTGATCTATCTCGCAGCAAACAGCGGCTCGTCGGGGCATCTCGGGCTCGGCGACGCCCACATTGAGATGACGATCACTCCCGAACCTGCAACCGCCGTCCTGCTGGTCGCCGCAGTCATCCCGCTGACGCGACGACGCCGCGTCCGGCGTTGACGCCGGTCGAGCGACCGCCTGTTTCAGCTCACTTGATTCAAAGGTAAAGCGATCCACCGGCCCGAGATCCTCCCCCACTGTTCGGCGTTTCCCAGCGAACGCGATATCGCGTCCGTCTTTACATTCATATTTGCCCAGCGCTCCGCACGTCGCTTGCGTCGCATCAAGAAAAAACGCACGGCCAGCCGCCCGTGTCGGACGTCGGCTCACATGGAATTTCGCCGCGCGACAGCGCGAACTGCCACTACGCCAATGCGACACCGCCGCGAGAGCTTCAGATTCCTTAAGATTGCATTGCGAACTCGGCCTTCGTCGATCACAGACCGCCATACGTATGTCGTGAGGAAGTCGGTCCGAGCGCCGGTGTCGCTTGTCTTTCGACAATGGCGACCACCGCACTGAGGCTTCGCGGAACACGTCAACCCTCCGGCCAGTTTCAAGCGCCCAACCTAGCGATTGCTCGGAAGCGCCGCAATGCATACGGCGCAAATGATACGTTTGTTCCGCAAATGAATTCCCACGTGTATATGAAGCGGCAACGCCAATGCGACGCGCCCTGATTCAGCCATGCAATTGAATCGCGATGCGCCTATTGGCGCCGATTTGGCGCCGTTCATCAAACGAACATCAAGACGCTCAGCAGAAGATCCGTATGGGCGCCCGGCCCCCATCGCGTTCCTGTCGGAACACGGCGTTCCCGCTCGGCTGCTAGCCGATGAAGATTCGCGCTCAGCCGCGACGAGCCCGGATTCGCCGTACCGCCAATCCCGTCGGCGCTTGTCACGGAGCGCCGATGGCGGATACAATAGGAGCAGGCTTGAACCGAGAGTTGCACGCAATGAGTCTGCGCATCGCCAGCGCGCTGATACTCCTTCTCTCTCTCTGCGCAAACGCTGTTACGCGCGCCGCCGACTTCACGGTGGACGAGTGGTTCATCGGCTCAACTGTCGACGGCAGCCAATACGACCTCGTGTTCGACGACGTCGTCCAGAACCCGTACGACGAACTCCTCCAGGCCATCAGTCCCGTCCCGAATAACGCCAGCTTCACGGACGGGCGCCACCAGATATCCTGGAACGACGACAGCGGTGTATTCCGGCTCGATGGCGCCATGGCCGCGGAGCATTTTGGAACGCACTTTGTTACCGCCGCCTCGTCGGCCCGCATTCTCATCACGCCGACGAGCGATCTGGTCATCCGGTATTCCGGCCGATTCGCGTTCCACCTGCCGGCGGAAGATACAAGAGCGTCTCTCAGCCTGTTGGTCTTTGACGCCAATTCAAGCCTCTCCATTCTGCAAACGGGATTCGCATGGGATTCGTTTCTGGGGCTTGGCGCCCGTTCCTTCGACTACGAGGGCGAGATTGTCATGCCGGCGGGACGCACGTGGGTGTTGAAGTACTCGATGGGAGTAACCGCCTTTCCCAACTCCGCCGGCCACGTCGCCACTGGTTCCGGCTTCGCCGAATTTCGAATCCTCCCCGAACCCGCGACCGCCGCGATGACCTTCGGCGCCGCAGTCCTCTCGATTGGGCGAGGGCGACGACGACGCAGGAACTGTTCTGAGTAGCGCGAATCGTCGCCCTCATCAGGCCGTGAGGAAGTCCACGACCCCATCGATCGCCCGGCGAAACCCCGGCACACCGTGACAAACGAGAAAGCCCCCGATCGCGCCCGTGGGAAGCGCGATCGGGGGCCCTGTGTATTCGGCGCAGCGCCGATTTGAGAGGAGGCTTGCGTTACGGCGCGATCAGCTTCTCGACAAATCCCTGAACGTCGAGACCATTCACAACGCCGTCGTCATTCACGTCGGCGGCGCAGGCCTCCTGCGCCGACGCAACATCCGGATCGAGCGTCGCCTCAACGAACAGCGGCGTGTCGAACAGATCGATCGTCGCGTCACCCGTCAGATCGCCCTTCCGACACAACTGGATCGACATCTCATATGTCGTCCCGATGTTCACGGGGCCCGCGAAGTCGCTGAACGCGGCAACGCGAATTCGATACGGGACCCCTGAGATCGCATCGAAGTGAATTGTTGACATGCGGTTCAGGCCACTCAGCGCGCACTCGGCGGGCGCGCCGGGCGTATCGTCATTGCAGGCGAGCTCCGATCCGCCGTTTTCCGGACATCCGTCGAAAACGGAAAGCGTCGTGTCGAAGTCGGTCAGTGGATGGCAGGTCGAAATCGTCACGAGACCGCTGGCGGACGGCGTGAAGACCAGCCATTCATCGATGTTGTTACCGTCGGCGCCGGCGCCGCAGGAGTCGTCGTCGCCGGTGGCGCCCGTGTTGTCGGCGAGATCGCCCGTCGTGATTCCCTCGAAGACTGGCAGCGCGGCGTCACACTCGTCGCCATCGTCACACACGTCGGGATGTCCATTGCCATTGACGTCTGTCGGATTGACATACGTGACGGCGATCGACCAGGAGATGAAGGTCCCCTGACTGAATGAACAGCGATCGGCGGCAACGAGCGTCCACTCGCCGGACATGTCCATGCCGTTGAACGCCGACAGTGGCGCGTGTGGCGCCGCCGGCCCCGCGTATCCCGGGATCCCATTGGCGGACGAACCATCGTAGCAGTCGATATTCACTTCGGCGCTGTCGTCGAGGATCAGCGGCGCCTCCGCCGACCCGAGATCGGCGGCGCCGTATCCACAGTTGATAGACGTACACCCATGTTCGGAGCGGCCGGCCCCCTTCAGGGCGACGACGGTCACGCCATTGTGCGAGAGCCTGAGATCGATCTGCCCCTGGTCCGGATGGTCGATGAAGACGGCCAGATCGACATCGCCGATCACGCCGCCATTCGGGATCGTGATGGTTGAGCCTACGCCGCTGAACATATTGTCGGGTATGGCGGCGTTGGGCTCGGCGCCGAAGACGCCGAACGACTGCGTTTCACATGCATCGGGAATGCCGTTGCCGTCACAGTCGCCGCCGGGGTCGTTCGTGAGATCGCAGTCATCGGGAACGCCGTTGCCATTGCAGTCGAAGCCTTCGCTGGTGATGTCCAGCGTCCAAGTGACGAGTGTTCCGATATCGGCGCCCGCGCGATCCTGCACGATCAGTGTCCAGTCGCCGGCCATGTTGAGCCCGTTGAAAGCCGAGAGTGGCTCGTGCGGCATGGCGGGACCGGCGTAGTTCGCAACACCCCCGGCGGGACCGTTATAGCAGTCAATCGTCACGGCCGCGTCGTCGTCCAGCACGAGCGGGTCGCCAGAGACGCCGAAATTGTTGACGCCGTACCCCGTCGGGGCGGGCGAACACGACCACGTGGAGGATCCCGCGCGACGAATCAGGTCGACGGATGTTCCATCATGCGTGAGGATGGCCACGATATCGCCCTGATACGTGTGGTCGATCCGCAGCGCCACGTCGATATCGCTGATGTATCCATTCGCCGTCTGAGTCTGCGTGACGCTGACGCCCGTCGCATCATCGTCCGGAATCGCGATATTCGGCGCGTCACTCATCGTGAATGAACCGCCGGCAAGTTCACATTCGTCGAGCATTCCGTTGGCGTTGCAGTCGGCGCCCATCGCATTCGCGTCCCAGGCGCCGATCGTCCGGAAGATCCAGTCGCCGAACTGACTCACACCGTCGAAGCGGCGCTCGCCATCCAGATACGTGTCCGTCCCAATCTGCAGGCCGAAGACAAGGAAATCCTGCGATCCGCTGATGAACAGCGACAGCGTTTCTCCCGGCGTCACGGCGATTGCCGTCGGAAAATCAAAGCGGGCGAGGCCTTCGAACGGCTCCGTCAGGAGCGTTGACGCGCTGGCGAGCATCGTGGCGCCGCGCCGGACTTCGACAGTAATCGTGTCGCTTCCGCTGTCGGAGGGAACGTCCGTTATCCCGATGTCGACGCCGACGAGCCAGGGCGTTTGCGGCTTGAATGTCTGCTCAATCAGGCCCACGCTCTGGAGATTCGTCCATGCGCCATCCCAGAGGGGCGTGTTCACCTGATCGATCACGCCCTGCAGTTCACACTCGTCAGGTGTCCCGTTCTGGTTGCAGTCGTCGCTGGTACCGCTGGCGATATCCGTCGCATCGTCCACGCCATTGTTGTTGCAGTCCGGGGCGACGTTGAAGTCGATGTCATATCCGATCAGGTCCAGCATACGCAGGTCGGCGTCGCTGATCGTGAAGACCTCCTGGACGCCGACGCTCGGTTCCATCATGCCGATGCGAACGCCCGTCAGGTTGTCCGCCTTCCAGTGGCTCGCCTGATAGCCGTCGCCGGTGAACTTTCCCGTCGACATCCGGTTTTCAACGTCCTCGGCGCCAACGCCCGAGATGAACTCAGAGATGGGATTGGGATTGACAGTCAAGTCTCGTGTCGCCGTCGAGAACTGCGCAAGCGTATCGGGGTCGATCGTCGTGTTGCTCAGGCTGTTCCTGAATCGAAAGATATCCATGGTTGTCGGCCGGAATTCGGTCACGAGCGCCTGGTCGACCAGATCGACGCTGGAGTGGAACCCCAGCACATGGCCGATTTCATGCGCCGCGATCGTCTCAAAATCGGCGAGACCCGCGCCGACACCATTGGTGTTGTCGTAGTCGTAGGCGTAGCCGGAATTGAATGTGACTGTGGCGTCCGCCGCGCCGAACTGACTGTCCAGGTCCCCAAACCCGCCAATCGCCTTCAAATTCGCCTTGGCGCATGAAACGCCCGAGAGCAGCGTGAAGCCGCCTGGAACGACGATGGAAAGCTGGGCGTTTGTCGGAAGGGACGCGAGGATACCATCGTCGATATCGGCGTCATTGATCCACGCGGTTCGAACGGTGTTGTAGTTCGTGACTTCCAGCACCACGAGATCCGTTGAACCGGCGATACCGTTGTTTCCGAGATTGGCCAGATCCGCGTCGATCGTCACCGTGATCGGGTCCGTGATGAACGCCTCCCACTGGGCCGCCGCGCGCTGGATGGCGGCCATCGCCGAGGCGTTTGCCGTCAGGCCGGAACCGGCGTTGATGACGATGCTGAATCCGCCGCCGCGGGGCGCCGCCGGCGGAAACGGCGTGATGTCCGTTGCCGGGTCAAACGTAAATGACGTTGTCGTCTCCGTATGATGCTCGGCCATGGCGTGACGTGGGAACTGAAATCCGATCAGCGCCATCGCCAATACGGCGACGCGCCACGACGCGACGCGCCATCGGGGCGGCTGTTCGGATAGTTCTGGATAGAGTCGTGCCGTCTTTCCGTTCATTGCTGGACGCTCCTGAAATCTGGGATTCCTGTGTCGTGGGCAAGGCCACTCGCCTCTGGAACGGATCACGCATATCGCGGGAAACAGGGGCAAGAAATTCCCGATATTCCGGAAAACAGCGGGTGCGAGGCGCCGCGGCGCCGTCTTGAGGCCCTCGCCAACCCGAGTATTGACAAGACGTTAGGCGATTCCGTGAACCAGAGTTACAATTGAGAAATTCAGAGACCTTTGTGAGATGGCCATGAGCGGCGATCGTCAGGCGGACGTGACGCAGATACTCGATGAGATGTCCGATGGCGACGCCTCGGCGGCCCAGCGGCTCCTGCCCCATGTCTATGAGGAGCTACGTGCGCTGGCCGCCAGTTTCTTTCAGCAACAGCGAAGCGACCACACGCTGCAGCCAACAGCCCTCGTTCATGAGGCCTTTCTCCGAATGGTTCGTTCAGACGCCAACTGGAACAGCAGAAGGCACTTTTTCGATGTGGCCGCCATGGCCATGCGTCAGTTGCTGACGGACCACGCCCGACGGAAGTCGGCCGCAAAGCGTGGCGGTCCGGCGCCCTGCGTTACGCTGCTCGATATTGACGCGGCGGCGCCGTCAGAAAATGACGTTGACCTGATCGCGCTGGACGAGGCCCTGACGACATTGAGCCATCTCGACTTTCGACAGAGCCGGATCGTCGAACTGCGATTCCTGGCGGGCCTCAGTGTCGAGGAGACCGCCGAGATTCTGAACGTCTCGCCGAGGACGGTAAAGCTCGACTGGCGCATGGCGAAGGCCTGGCTCCGGGCCCGGCTCAGTGGAGAGGCGCCGCGTGACGCCTGAACGCTACCAACGGATCCGCACGCTGTTTCACGACGCGTGCGAACTTCCCGCCGGCCAGCGCCGGGCGTTCCTCGAATCGGCGTGCAGTGACGATCCGACGATGATGAGCGACGTGCAGCGCCTCCTGGATCAGGACGCGCCGTCGGATGACTTCCTCGACGACGGCCGTATCGGTTTCGGCGAACGCCTGATTCAGGACGACGCGCCCGACGAAGCGTATCATCACACGACCGCCCCACACATCCCCGATACCATCGGTCCCTATCGCATCATCCGGAAAATCGGCGCTGGCGGCATGGGAACCGTCTTTGAAGCCGAGCAGTCGGCGCCCAATCGTCATGTCGCGCTGAAGATGATGCTCTCCAGCATCGGCGGCCGCGATTTGGCGAAGCGATTTCATCGCGAGATCGAGTTGCTCGGCAAACTCGATCATCCGGGCATCTGTCGAATATACGAAGCCGGCGCCTTCACAGACGCCGGCCAGCGCCATCCCTACTTCACGATGGAGCTGATCCAGGGCAGGACGCTTCTGGATTACGCGGCGCGGGAGAATCTCTCTGCGGAGAGACGCATCGCGTTCTTCGCAGACATCTGCGACGCTGTCCATTACGCGCATCTGCGGGGCGTTATCCATCGCGATCTGAAGCCCGGCAACATCATGGTTACCATTGCGGGCCGCCCCGTCATTCTCGATTTCGGCGTCGCGCGGGCGACTGACGCCGACATCTACAACACGACTGTCACGCTGCACTCGGGGCAGATCGTGGGAACGCTCGCCTACATGAGCCCGGAACAGGCGTCCGGCGGACTCGATGGAATTGATGCGCGGAGTGATGTCTACTCCCTTGGTGTCATTCTGTACGAGCTATTGTGCGGACAACTCCCCTACGACGTCCGATCGGCGCCGATCCACGAGGCGACGAGAATCATACAGGAAGTCGTGCCGGCCCGTCTGACCCGAATCTCGCGACTGATCCCCGGCGACATCGAGACGATCGTTTTGAAGGCGCTGGAAAAGCGCTGCGATCGCCGATACCAATCGGCGGCCGCCTTTGCCGACGATCTGCGACACTATCTGAATGACGAACCCATCAACGCAAGGCCACCGAGCGTGTCCTATCAGGCGCGCGTGTTCGCGCGCCGAAACAAAGGACTCGTCGCCGGCCTGTCGCTCGCGCTGCTGTTTCTCATTGGGGGTCTTATTGGCACGCTGACGTTCGCCTACCAATTGTCCACAGAGCGCGACATCGCCGTCGCCGCCGAACGTCGCGCGAAGCGGGAGACCGCCAAGGCGGCCGCCATTAACGACTTCCTGGTTGACGGGCTGCTCACGGCCGCCGATCCACTGCGGGCGGCGGGGCACGACATTACCGTTGTCGAGGCGATCGCCAACTCCGCCGAATCGATCGGCAAGGCGTTCGCAAACCAGCCGGAGGTCGAGATCGCTGTTCGCCGCACGATCGGCGACGTCGCGCTGCGACTGGGTGAGGCCGAGCGCGCCGAGCATGAATTTCGCAGCGCTTTGGCAATTCTGTCTGAGCGCCCCGGCGCCACCTCGGAGGACATGGACGCGCTGCGGACGCGCATCAGTCACGCCCTCACGGCGCGCGGACAATATGAGGAGGCCCTGGAGCTGCTGGGGCGTGTGGTTGAATCACGTCGAAGCCGGGCGGTGGAGCGCCCTCTCGGCCTGGCCGAGGCGCTGCTTGCAGTTTCTGCAGCGGCTTATCCCATGAAGCAATACAACCTCGCCGAATCGTCGGCCCGCGAATCGTACGCCATCTACACGAAGGAACTGGGGCCGGATCATCGGGACACGATTGAAGCGTTGGGCTCCATCGCGGATGCGATCTACAGCCAGGACCGCGTCGATGAGGCGATTGGGATACTCAAGCGCGTCATCGACGCGAAGAAGTCACTGCTTGGCGAGTCTCACTACGACGTCGTTCGGGAAATGCATGACATGGCGATCATGCGAATGAAGCTTGGCGATTACGATGAAGCGGATCGACTCCTGAGCGAGACGTTTGCCGCCCTGGTCCGACTTGCCGGCGAGGGCCATCCCCTGGTCGCGCTGACGCTCGGCCAACATGGGCGATTGATGGCGAAACAGAACGACTATCCGGCGGCAAAGCGATACTACCTTGAAGCGCTCGGCCTTCAGCGAAAGTACCTCGATCCCGGCCATTCCGACTTGTCCTGGACGCTGATCTATCTCGCTCGCGCAAACATGGCCACAAGTGACTACGCCAACGCCGAGCCGCTCTGGGAAGAAGCCCACACCATCTATGCGCGTCTCTATGGTCCGAAGAGCCATCGCGCCGCGCTGGTGCTACTCGACTGGGCGGAGAGCGTCACAAAGCAGGGCGCATACGATCGGGCTACCCCTCTGCTGCGCGAGGCTGTCGATATCGCCGCCGAACTACCGCCTCGCTACACATCGGTCGCCGCTCGATGCCGCCTGCGGCTGGGAGAATGTCTGCTCGCGCTCCACGACAACGAAGCGGCCGAACGCGTGCTGGCAGCGGCGGCGGAAACGCCAATCGACGAGACAACTTCTCAGGACGACGCGCGCCCTCGGGCAATCGAACTATTGGTTCAGCTCTGCGTGGAATCAGGACGAACGGCGGACGCGGAACATTGGAAATCGCTTGGCGGCGGCGAGCCGTCCGACGCGTCGGACGCCTCGCGTTAGTCTCACGCGTCACGCTGGCGCGCAATCCCCGTCACTTCCGCTTCTTCTTCGACCGTCGCCTGGCCGCCGCGGCGGGCTTCGGCGCGGACACATCCTCAAGTGTCGTGCCGTGCAGAAAGTCGCTGATCTGATGGCGAAGCATGGACCAGCGCTCGTGGCCGGCGCATGGATTTCGATCATTGCACATCTGGTTCCCGAAGGGACACGCGTCCGGCTCCGACGCGCTCATCTCGAATCGGCCGATGGCGTCGAAGAGCGTGATGTCGCCTGCGTCGCGCGTCAGACGGAACCCGCCGGTCTTCCCGGGGGTCGCGGCCAGAACACCGCTCCGGACGAGCTCGCGCAGGACCGCCGACAGGTACTTTCTGGGGATTCGCTGCGCCTCCGCAATCTGGGCGCTGGTGACGGAGCCCGCCTCAGCGTTCTGGGTGATAAACACGAGGGCCTTGAGGGCGTGCTCGCTCGTTCTTGACAGCATGATCAACCGTTCCCCGTGAGTTCTCGCTAGTTCCTGAGATGCAGAAGTTTAGCGCCTTCGACACAATCTTCAATAAACGCTGGACTCACAAATCTCGGGAAACGCCCTTCGCGCCGTGTCATCGATCGCACCGCAATCGTTGGAACAGCGGTTCGCTGAAGAAGGGGCGCGTCCAATTCGTACCGATTGGGCGCGACATGTCATGGCGGCAAGGCGCCGTCGCCCGCAACACATTTCACACCCGCATTGACCGCCGACGCGCCCGCCGTAATTTCACCTATTCATCCATGGACATGTAGCCGAATGGTGGTTAGGATCCCAGTCAGACTTTGTCGCACACGAGACACGAGAGAGGTTTCGATTCATGCACGGCAAAAGTTCAGAGACTCACGGAATATCCTGCGGCCGTCGTCCGGTGGCCAGTCAAGTGGGCGCCCGCCGGTGGCCACCCCGTTCAAAGGGGCCTCCATGTCGCGGCCGCCCCCCCGCGGATCGTCACGCCGGTCCGGGATGTCGCCGAAAGGCAAATCGGCGGTTGTTGAAGACCACCTCCTGACAGGAACGACGCAGACCATGACTGAAACGCAGACACGAAGCGACACTGAAGACCGCTCGATCAGGCGTCGCAGCTTCGTCTCAACGGCAATGATGATCGGCGGCATCGTCATCGGATACGGCGCCGGCCTGTTTCACTTCTTTCAGTATCTCGTTCCGCTTCGCAGCAGGGGACGGCGCCGAAAGATGTTTGTCGGCACGCTCGCCGAGCTGCCGGTCGGTGGCACACGGAGTGTGAAGGCGCCGACGGGCGAGGAAATCACGCTTGCCCGCGTCAGCGATGACAAGGCAAATCCCGCCGCCGGCTTCAAGGCCCTGTCGACCAAGTGCCCGCACCTCGGCTGCAAGGTTCACTGGGTCGAAAACAAGCGAGAGTTCTTCTGTCCCTGTCACAACGGTGTTTTCGACAAGGATGGCCTGGCGGTGTCGGGACCTCCGGCGAAGGAAGGAAAGAACCTCTCGCAATACGAAGTGCAGGTTGAGAAAAAGGACGGATGGGTCTTCGTGATCGTGCCGCAGAGGAACCGATATGGCGCCTGAATCCGAAGTCACAACGCGGCACACGACCTCTCCACGCGGTCGTCTCTGGCAGATGCTCCCCGTTGACTGGGGGAAGGTCCAGGACGTCACCAATGAGCCCGTGCCGGGGCACATCAAACGCTGGTGGTTCGCCCTCGGCGGCACGCCCGCCTACCTGTTCTTCATCCAATTGACGACGGGAATCCTGCTTTCGTTCTACTACGAACCCTCGGCGGATCACGCCTATGAGAGCGTAGACGCCATCACATCGGCCATCCCATTCGGCTGGTTCATCAGGAGCATCCACAAGTGGGCGGCCAACCTGATGATCATCACCGTCATCCTGCACATGTGCCGCGTGTATTTCTCGTGCGCGTTTCGTCATCCTCGCCAGTTCAACTGGGTCGTCGGCTGCTGCCTGCTCGGCTGCACGCTCGTGATGGGTTTCACCGGCTACTCGCTGGTCTACGAACAGCTGAGCTACTGGGGAATCACCGTGGCGACGGAGCTGGCCTCCACGGCGCCTCTGGTCGGCGAATCGATCGCCACGTTCATGCGCGGCGGCGAGTCCATCGGCCCGAATACCCTCACACGAATGTACGTCCTCCATGTCGGCGTTCTGCCGGTGACGATGATCGCCCTCATCGGGCTGCACGTCGCGATCCTTCGCATCCACGGCGTCTCTGAACTGTCGTTTGAACCGACGCGGACGGGCGGCGACTCGACGGCGCCAGCGGGCGCATCGCTCGGGAGTCGCCTGCTGGCGCTGCTTGTCGCGATTGTCAGCGTCGGCTGTCTCTTCATGGCCGCGCGAAATCCCCACGCCCTGCGGCTGATCGCCCATGACCTCACACTGGAGAGCAGTCGCATTCTGTGGATCGTGTCCGGCGTGGTCCTGGCAACGGCCGCGTTTCTGCTGTACCGAGGGCATTTGTACGGTCTTCTGATCTGGCTGTTCGTCGCGATTCTCGCGCTCGGCAAGCTGATCTTCGACATCATTGATGGCGCCCATGCGGAGAATTCGACGCCCTGGATCATCGCCTCCGTCGTCCTGGCGGTCACTGTCGTCTATGGCGTTGTGCGACACGATCGATTCAGCGAGGGCGTCGAGAAGGACAAGCCCTTCAACTTCTTCCCGGATCACATTGTCACGGAACTGATGATCGGGACGTTCCTGCTGTTCCTGCTGACGCTGCTCAGCCTCGTCTTCCCCGCGCACCTCGGGGAGAAGGCCAACCCACTCGTCACACCCGAACATATCAAGCCGGAATGGTATTTCTTCTTTCAGTTCCGCATGCTGAAAATCCTCGGCCTCAATGCGGCCGTTTTCCTCACCGGTGTCCTGGCGGTTCTCGTTGTCGCCTGGCCCTGGATTGACGCCCTCCTGGAAAAGTTCGCTCCGAAGAAAGACCTCGGAGTATTTGTCGGAATCTTCGCATTCATCGGGTTTCTCGTGCTGACCGTTTGGGAAGCGATGGTCTGAAAAGGGATAATTCGCAATGTCGCTCAATACCAAGCGAATCGTGGTGTTTGTTCTGGGTGTCGCCCTCTGCGTCGCCCTCATTATGGTTGCCGAGATGGAGACGCGCCGGCATCTCCCCGTCACGGAGGCGCCGCTGACGCAGGTGATGGCGATGGTTCCCGAATCCAGTCATCAGTGCATCGAGTGCCACGGCAAGGCGAACGCCGGCATCGTTGAACACTGGAAGGGAAGCAAACACGCCGCGAAGGGCGTCGGATGTGTCGAGTGCCACACGGCGGACGAGAAAGACGCCGACGCCTTCACGCATTACGGCCAGTCGATCGCCACAGTCGTCACGCCAGGCGACTGCGCGCGTTGCCATCCGAACGAAGCCGCTGAATTCTGGCAGAGCCATCACGCAAAGGGTGGGAACATTCTCGCCTCGCTCGACAATTTCCTGGCGGAGACCGTGGAAGGCTCGCGCACGCCGTTCAATCCGCATTCGCCGACCCCCGGGAAAAACACGGGCGACAAGGTCAACGGCATGGCCAGCGCGATGAGTGGCTGCAAGCAATGTCACGGCGGCAAAGTCGCCCTGGTCTCGACGGACGGCGGCAAGCTCACGCTCGACGACTTCCGGCCGGGCCCCGACGGCAGGCCGACGAACATGGACGCGATCGCCCGAATCGCGAAGAACAAGGACGGAAAACCGCAATACGACAAGGACACGTGGCCCAACACGGGCATCGGCCGCATCAACCTCGACGGAACCCTCGGTTCCTGTTCCGCATGCCACAGCCGACACGACTTCTCTCCCCGTCGTGCGCGCCAACCCGAGAACTGCGGCAAGTGTCACCTGGGTCCCGACCATCCGCAGAAGGAGATCTACGAAGAATCCAAGCACGGCGTCGCCTATCGCGATCTCCGGGACCAGATGAACCTCAACGCCGACAAGTGGGTGCTCGGCGAGGACTACTCTGCGGCGCCGACCTGCGCGACGTGCCACATGTCCGGCAACATGCGCAACGGCGGCAAAATCACGCACGATCCCGGCAGGCGCATCAGCTGGACGAATCGTCCCCCCGTAAGCCTCGTCATGGACACGGACATCAACGGCAAAGTGATCACGCAGACTGATCCCGAACTTCGCCGCAAGCTGATCGTCGACTCCTCGGATCAGAAGCGCGAGCGAATGAAGGAAGTCTGCACGACGTGCCATACGCCCGACTATGTCAACGGCTTCTACTCGCAATACGACGATCTGGTCGTTCTTTACAACGAGAAATTCGCGAAGCCGGGCCAGAAGATCATCGGCGCCCTGTCCGCAAACGGCCTGATCAGCAAAACACAGTTTGATGACGAGATCGAGTGGACGTGGTTCTACCTCTGGCATCATGAAGGTCGCCGGGCCCGGCATGGCGCCTCAATGATGGCGCCGGACTACACGCACTGGCATGGCATGTACGAAGTCGCCGAGCGATTCTATCAGCATCTCATCCCGCAGGCGCGCGAGATCATCGAACACGCGCGATCCGAGGGAAAGACGGCCGAGGCGGACGCCGCCGCCCGCGTGATCGATGAGATTCTCGCCCGGCCCGAACATGAGTGGATCACGAAGGAGAACATGACCCAGGAGTTGCGATACGCGACGCCCGACGGGAACTGACATCAGCGCCGCGCACGCGGAAGGAACATGAATGTCCGACTACCTGCGGATTCCGGAACTCACGACCCACCAGCCGATACCAGACGATGGGATTCTCACACGTGTCCTGCGCAACGACACCGTGTGCAAGATTGTCCTCTTTACCATGTCCGCCGGCCAGGAACTCAGCGAACACACGGCGAGCGTGCCGGCGACGATGCACTTCGTCTCGGGCGCCGGCGCCGTCACACTCGGCGCCGACGCGTACGACTACCGGGCCAACGCGTGGATCTCGATGACGCCCGGCCTCGCGCATTCAATTCGCGCCGACACACCGACCACGATGCTGCTGATCATGTACAAGTCCAGTGCGAATCCACAGCGCCCGAAGGGTGAAGACGCATGAATGAGACAGACTGTTCAAGACGCGTGTTTCTCAAGGTCCTGAGCGCGACGAGCGCCGGCGCCTGCGGCGTCTCCGCATTCTCCGCCGCGGATCGACTGGAGGCCGAAGAAATCGCCGCCGCCCAGACGGGGATGACTGTCCCCGGCGATCTGTCGTGGGGCAAGGCGCCCTGCCGCTACTGCGGCACGGGCTGTGGCGTGGAGGTCGGCGTCAAGGACGGCAAAGTTCTCGCGGTTCGCGGGGATGAAGCCAGTCCGGTCAACAAAGGCCTGCTCTGTGTCAAGGGTTATCACCTTCCCGCGATGCTCTACGGCAGGGATCGATTGCGATACCCGCAGCAGCGCATGGCCGACGGAAGTCTCAAACGCCTTTCGTGGGACGAGGCGCTGGACCTGATCGCGAAGAAGTACAAAGAGACGCTGGAGCAACACGGTCCCGACGCCGTCGCCATGTACGGCTCGGGTCAATGGACGGTCTTCGACGGATACGCCGCCGTGAAGTGGGTCAAAGGTGGCATGCGGAGCAACAATGTCGACCCCAACGCGCGCCTCTGCATGGCCAGCGCCGTCATGGGATTCGTCACGCAGTTCCAGAGCGACGAACCGATGGGCTGCTACGAAGACTACGACGTGGCGGACGACTTCGTGTTCTGGGGCCACAATATCGCCGAGATGCATCCCGTCCTGTTCAGTCGCATTCTGGAAAACAAGCGGAACAACCCGAATGTCCGACTGATCGATCTGGCCACGCGACGAACGCCCACGAGCGAATACTCCGACATGTATGTTGAGTTTCGGCCCGGAAGCGACCTGGCGATCGCGAACGGCATATTGCATCTGCTCATCAGGAATAACCAGATCGATCGTAAGTTCATCGAGGACAATCTGGTCTTCCGTCGCGGTATCGAGGATCTCGACAAGATCGGCTACGGCTGCTTCGGAGATCAGGCGGAGCGTTACACATTCAAGGATGAACCTCGGGAGTCCTCGTTCGACGAACTCGTCGAGTTTCTGAAGGATTACACACCCGCACGTGTCAGCGAAATCAGCGGCGTACCCGTCGCCCAGATTGAGGCCCTCGCCGAGATTTATGGCCATCCGAAACGCGGTGTCGTCAGCACCTGGTGCATGGGCGTCAACCAGCACTCACGCGGAACGTGGATGAACAACCTCATCACGGACATCCACCTGATCACGGGCAAGATCTGCCGTCCCGGCGCCAATCCCTTCAGCATGACGGGACAGCCCTCCGCCTGCGGGACGGTCCGTGAGGTCGGCACACTCTCGAATCGCCTGCCGGCCGACATGGTCGTGACCAATCCTGAACATCGCGCGAAGGCCGAGAAACTCTGGAATCTCCCCGAGGGCACGATCCCCGCAAAGCCCGGCTACCACGCCGTGGACATGTTCCGAGCCCTGGCGCGCGGCGACATCAAGACGATGTGGATTCAGACGACGAATCCCTGGGTATCCATCCCCAACCTGAACCGCTACAGGCGTACGCCGGGCGACGGACGTTTCGTCATCGTCAGCGACATCTATCCGACACCGTCGACGGATGTCGCCGATCTGATCCTCCCCGCCGCCGCGTGGATCGAACGTGAGGGTGTCTTCGGCAACTCCGAACGACGCACGCAGCACTGGGACAAGCTGATCGAGCCGCCGGGAGAAGCCCGCGAGGACGCGTGGCAGATTATTCAGGTCGCCAGACGCATGGGCATGGGCCATCTGTTCCCGTGGCCGGACAACGACTGGCACAGACCGATGTTTGAGGAGTATCGCTCCTTCACACTCGGCGTCGGGAAGGACCTCGCGTCCTACGATCAACTCCGATCGACGCGCGGCATGCTCTGGCCCGTCGTCGACGGCAGGGAAACGCGCTATCGCTACACAAAGGGCCACGATCCCTACGTGAAGGGCGATCGCCCCGTCCACTTCTACAAGGCAAAAGGCTACGGCGAGAAAGCGGCGTTCTGGCTTCGGCCCTACCATCCGCCCGCCGAATCGCCGGACGACGAGTACCCGTTCTGGCTCTGCACCGGCCGTGTGCTTGAGCACTGGCACACGGGTTCGATGACACGACGCGTCAGGGAACTGGCCCAGGCAATGCCCGGCGCCTACCTCGAAATGAACCGAGCCGACGCGGCGGAACTCGGCGTCAAATCAAAGGACTGGGTGCTTGTGAAAAGCCGCCGCGGTGAGCTGAAGCTGCGCGTTCAGGTCGACCAACGCGGCCAGCCGCCGAGAGGTTCCGTCTTTATTCCGTTCTTTGACGAAGCGCGATTGGCGAATTTACTGACACTGGACGCGATGGACAATATCAGCAAAGAGCCGGATTATAAGAAATGCGCAGTGCGCGTGGAGCGAGCGTGATGTCCGGGCCGCTCACGTCAAAGATGCGCTGCATCGGCGTTGCATTGTTGGGATGTCTGATGGCGCCTGCGTGCGATCGCGGCGACGCGCCGCCGTCCACGCGTGAGGCGTCAACCGCGGCGCATAAGACGCCGGCGGACCAACGGTCTCTGCGGCGCGCTTTTGACGGCGCCCCGCCCGTCATCCCTCACGGTCGCCTCGGCGCAGACTGCGTCAGTTGCCATACGCAGACGGGAATTCAGTTTGGGGAAATGGGATTCGCCCCCCCCATGCCTCACGAGAAGTCGCCGTCGGAGTTTGGCAGGTTCGCCAGATGCGAACAATGCCATGTCTTCAAAGTCGCTGACGAGGTATTTGTGGAGAACGAATTCGAGGGATTGCGACAGGACCTGCGAGCCGGCACAAGACAGCATCGATTCGCGCCGCCTGTGATCCCGCACAGTACATTCATGCGCGGCAACTGCTTCGCCTGCCATACCGGCCCCGCCGCGCGAGAGGAAATTCGCTGCCCCCATCCGGAGCGGATTCGCTGTACGCAATGTCACGTGAGCAAGAACGAGCCGTCTCAGTTTGCACGGCTTGAGGACCCTGAAGCGACCCGGAAGGGCCAGCAAGAGGAGAATGTGAATGTCCACCGGTGATCAGTTTGTTGCCGCATTGATTTCGAGTATGTTTGACGTGTTCACGGCGGTGCTTCTTGGCGCATTTAACGCCGTTGTCCTGCCGATTCTTCAGGCCGTGCCCGGTTTCTTCGGCATTTCCGCCTGACACAAATGACCCGGGGACATACGTGGCCCATGGGGCCGAACCACTGGGCGACGACTGACTCAGCATCGTCCTGAGCCCCGGATTTTCGGGAGCGGACAACACCTCATCAGGCGGGAAGGACATGGCAATGGCGACGAAACGATGTGGCGGATATTCGTACGGGCCGTTGGGAATCGTTCCACTCATCCTGGTGGCGCTGACGTCCCCCGCCGCAAACGCGGAGTCCGGCGCCGTCGCGGCGCCCGCGGAAGCGTCGACCTCGCCATCGCAGGCAGGTGACACGTCTCCGCGTGTTGATGGTGCGCCGGCGACCGACGACAAGCCGCTGCCCGGCCCGAAGTACCTCGGCCTGCGTTACAACGAGGACTTCAGCTATCTCGATGGTCCCGAAGGTTCATATCGCCGCGATTTCTTCGACCCGATCAAGAACATCCACGTCACGGACGATCTGACACTGAGCATTGGCGGGAGTTTCCGCGCCCGCCTTGAGTCCCTCACAAACCCGACCTTCGGCGCTACGCCGCGGGCCCAGGACACCTATTTCCTGCATCGCTATTTCCTGCATACGGACCTGCGATACAGAAAACTCGCGCGGTTCTACTTCGAGGGAGTCAACGCGATGATCGAAGATCGCGATTATCCGCTCCTCGCGATCCACGAGAATCGATGGGACTTCCATCAGGCGTTCATCGATCTGCGCGTCCTGGGCGAGAACGTCCCACTCACGCTGCGAGTCGGTCGCCAGGAGCTGCTTTACGGCGCTCAGCGAATCATCAGTCCGCTCGACTGGTCCAACACGCGACGCCGCTTCGATGGAGTCAAGCTCTTCTATTCGAACGAACAGTTCGACGCGGATTTCTTCTACATGCGCCCCATTCCGATCGACTTGTCAGAGGGCCTCAACCGCAAGCCCGACGAATATCGTGAGGAGCAGCACTTCTATGGCTTCTATGGAACCTACAAGGGCATCCCCAATCACTATGTCGACCTCTACATCCTGGGTTTGCACGACACAGGTGACCTGACCAACGCCAACGGTCGTGTCGGCGATCGGACCCTGCTGACGGCCGGAGGTCGATTCGGTGGAAGGACGGGCGATTTCGACTACGACGGGGAACTGATGGGGCAATGGGGAACATTTGCCGGCGATACGATCCGCGCCTGGGGCGCAGGCGCCGACGCCGGATACACAATCAGGAATCTCGCGTGGAAGCCCCGATTCGGCGTCGGATTTGACTTTGGCAGCGGCGACGACGATCCGACCGACGGCGCGCACGAGACGTTCAACCAGCTGTTCCCGCTGGGGCACGCGTACCTGGGACTCCTGGATCTGTTCGCCCGCCAGAATGTCCTCGCCTCCAATGTCAATCTGACGGTCAAGCCGCACGAGAAAGTGACGGCGAAACTCACGTGGATGACATTCTGGAGTGATTCGGAGAAGGATGCGCTTTACAACGCCGGCGGCGCCGCCGTTCGCAGGGACGTGACAGGATACTCAGGCCACGATATCGGCAACGAACTCGACCTGACAGTGAAGTGCCAGATCGATGTCCATCAGTCGCTGCTGCTCGGTTATTCCCACTTCTGGGGTACCAACTTCATTCGAACGACGGGCCCCAGCGAAGACGCCGACCTGATTTACGCCCAGTACGAATTCAAATTCTGATCGCGGCGTTCATTCTCTCGCGGCATCCGTGGACGCCGAAACCGCGTGCCCGTCGCCGAACACGTAGCCGCATACGCCCGCGATCAGCTTCGCCCTGCTGATGGGCTTCGTCATATAGCCATCACATCCCACTGTCAGGCATCGCTCCATTTCCCGCCCCATCGCGTGGGCGGTCAGCGCGACGATCGGTCGTTCGTATCCTTCTGCGCGGAGCACGCCGGCCGCTTCATAGCCATCCATGACCGGCATCTGCATGTCCATCAGCACAATATCGAAGGGTTCGTTGTTTGCGACGGCCTGACGCGCCTTTTCGACGGCCGACCTGCCATTGTCCGCCGTCTCGACGTCGGCGCCGGCCTTCCGGAGGATATGCGTGATCAGGACCTGATTGTCCTTGCCATCCTCGGCAAGGAGAATGCGCACGCCGCTCAGCGCGTCGCATCGGCCGGACGCCGTCGAACCGGACTGGTCCACGCCCTGATCTTCGTCGGTGTCGCTGTCGACGAGCGCCGCCGCAACATCGTCGATCCACACGGCGTCCCCGACGACGCCGGCCTCGACGACAACGCGCATCGTTGTGCCCCCGCCCGGCGCCGTGGCGGCGATGGAAATGTCGCCACCCAGCATCTGCGCCAGCCGACGGCTGATCGCGAGTCCGAGCCCCGTGCCGCCAAATCGCCGCACGGTGCTTGAGTCCGCCTGCTCGAATGGCTGGAAAAGCCGGCCCGCCTGCTCGGGGGTCATGCCGATCCCGGTATCGATGACGCTGAATTCCAGTGAGGAAGGATCGCCCGCCACAAAACGGATCGTCACGCGAACCGATCCTCGTTCCGTGAACTTGATCGCGTTGCCCACGAGGTTCAGCAGAATCTGGCGAAGCCGAAGCGGATCCGTCCGAATCAACGAAGGCGCACGGCCAACAGACTCCACACGGAATTCGATCCCGCGCTCGACGGCGCGAACGCGCATCAGAGAGGCGATATCGGCCAGCAACTGAACGGGAGAGCACTGTGTCGGTTCTACCGAGATTTTGCCGGCCTCGATCTTGGAGATATCGAGGATGTCGTTGATGACGCCAAGAAGATGCTCCCCGTTCCTCTGAATCGTTCGCAGGGCGCCGGCGCGCATCTCCGGCGAACCCCGATACTCCGCATCCTCCAGCATCAGATCCGTGTATCCGAGGATCGCCGTCATGGGCGTTCGGATTTCATGCGACATATTCGCGAGGAATTCGCTCTTGGACTGGTTGGCCACTTCCGCCTGCGTGGCCATTTCGTTGGCCCTCAGCGTCTGTGCCTGCAGCTCCTCGCTGAGTTTCTCCAGTTCGAGGCGCGCCGTGACCTGGTGGTCAATATCGATGTGGACACCAATCACGCGCTTGGGATCGCCCGTCTCGGTTCGCTCGACGATCTCCCCGATATCGCGAATCCATCGCCAGCCGCCGTCCTTGCAGCGCAGACGATGCTCGTTCAGGTACACGTCCGTCTCGCCTCTGAAATGGCGCTGAATGTCCGCGAAGGCGCCGTCGAGGTCCTCCGGATGGGCCAGCGCCCGCCACGTGTCGAGGCTCATCGGCAGTTCGCCCGGTCTGTACCCGAGCATCGTATAGAACGTATCGTTGAAGAATGTCGCGTCGGATGGAACATCCCAGTCCCACAACCCGATGCTGGCGGCGCGTGTGGCCAGGTCCAGCCGACTCTCCATCGTGTATCGATCGTGGATGTCGCTGATCGAGCCCGACATGCGAACGACGCGCCCCGTCGTCTGGTCGCGCGTCGATCTGCCGCGCGTCCGAAACCATCGATACGAACCGTCCGGCATTCGAAGCCGATGCCGGACATCGAATGCGGCGTCAGTATACAGATGGTCATGGAGGGCGCTCATCGCACGCTCCCGATCCTCCGGATGCAGTAACCTCACGATCGAGTCGAGCTCGGGCGCAAACGCGTCGAACTCCTGCGGCTCAAGCCCGATCAGCTTCTTCAGGTGATCCGCGTACCACACTTCGCCGGTCTCCGGAACGTAGTCCCACAGACCATCTGAGGTCCCCTCCACGGCGCGTTCGAATCTTCCCTGGAGTTGCTGAATCTCCGCGGTATAGCGTTGAACAGACTGCTCATGTCGCTCGCGTTCGATCGCGGCCGAGAAGATCTCTCCCAGGCCGAGCAGCGCGTCAATTCGATCCTGTTCCTGAGAAGGATTGACCTCTGTGTAGAGAAACAGAACGCCGATGCAGCCCTCCTCGTTCAACAGGGGAATGATGTAATGACCGTGCGGCTTCATGCCCTCCCAGGCGTGCTCGTGCCGATCGTCCTCGTAGCAGTTGTCGCTGATCGTCAGTTCCCCTGAAATGGCGGCGCGACCGCAGAGACACGCCCCCAGCGGCACCTCCGCTTCATCCTGCAGGAATTCGTGCGAGAAGGCGCCCACATGGGTGAACATGCGGAGGCGATCGTCGCCCTTCTCCAGCAGGAACACGCCGCCCTTCTTCTGCACGTCCAGCTCTCGCATTTCGAGGACCACATGAATCGCCTCGTCCAGTCGCTCCCGGAGTGGACGATCCGCGGAGAGAATTCGGCTGATCCGCGCACGGGCCTCCGCCCCCTCGGCGCGAAGCTCCGCCGCATGCGCCTCGCGAACGCGCTCTGTCACGTCACGAACCACAAGCAGAACACTCTCAACACTCCCGCCTTCGTCCAACAACGGAGACGCCGCGATATCGATCCAGATCGAGCCGGAACGCGGCGCCGCGCCACGCCCCAGGATCGGCAATGGGATATCGCGATTCAGTGACAGTTCAATTCGATCCGAGAACGTCTCGATCTCCCGAATCGTCGAGAGCAGCCTCTGGCTCAACCCGGGATCGACGAACCGTGGGTTGAATGCAAACGCGGCGCCGTCGCGCTCCGAAGCACAGCCAAGGCGCTCCATGAGACGAACCATCGCCGGGTTCGCTGAGCGAATCCGCCCCTCAAGGTCCGTCACCATCATCGGATCGGGGCTTCGTTCAAACGCCGCGAGCAGAACCCGGTTCTGCTCCTCGGCGAGTTTTCGCGATGTGATGTCGAACCGCAGCGACACGTAGCGTTCGATGGCGCCATCCAGCGCCCTGAGCGGGATATTCGTCGCGTCCACCCAGTAGAGGGAACCATCCTTCGCGCGATTGCACACCTCACCGCGCCAGGCGCGACCGGAACGGATGGTCTCCCACATCTCCTTCCAGAAGGCCTTCGGATGGCGCCCGGAATTGACGATGCGATGATCGCGTCCGATCAGTTCGTCGTGGGAATAACCGCTCAGCTGGCAGAATCCCCTGTTCACATCGATGATCCGGCCGCTCAGGTCGGTCGTCGAATAAAGCGTGTGTTCGTCGATCGCGTACCGAAGCCGCCCCAGTTCGTGGACCGCGGCGCGCAGCTCGGACTCCTGTCGCGTCAGTGTGTTGACCTGCTCGTCCATCTGCTCGCTCGCCGATTCCAGCGAACGACTGATCGGGCGGAAGATCAGGGCCGCTTCCACAGCCAGCACCAGAAGCGCCAGCACCGCCAGCGCGATCTCCATTTGACGCAGCAGACCGAGCCTTTCGCGCGCGGCCACCTCGTAGCAATCCACAATCTGATCCATGATCGGAAGAAACGTGTTGCAGTGATTTGTCACATCCAACACCACGGAAGCGGCGCCTGGATCCAGCGCGCCGCTGTCGCGCTGACGGAGAAAGGCGCGATATCGTTGAATCCCCGCGAGCATCGCATTGAAATGCGGCTCCAGCGAATCGAACAGCTGGATCACTCTTGAGGAGTTAACGCCGCCGAGCCCCTCCTCGGCGTCGCGTCGTCGCAGGGCGGTGTGACTGCGGGAAATCTCACGAACCGACTCGTCCAGAAGCTTCGACCACTCCTCGATGTGCGCCTGGTCGCCATTGACGGCGGCGATGTACGACGCCTCCACCTCAGAGGCGAGCCGCTGACTCAGCATTCGCTGTCGACCGGCGACGTTGATGACGGCGCCGTCCGCGAGATTCGAAGCGATCTGTATGTGCAGCGCGATTTGCGTGAGGATGATCAGGCATGCGGTCGTCCCGAGCGCGAGGATCCATGCGCGACGGAGCCGCCTCACCTCTCGGCGCAGCGGGAATGCAGAACCGCTATCTCTTGAATCCGTCACGTCCGCACCCCATTCGTGATCGCCTGGCCCGGTCCGGACTATCACACTTCAGGCATCGTCAGGACGCGACGTGGACTCGACCTCCGACATGGCTGGCCGATAAACGAACCGGGGCCTGACCATGACGCTGCGCGTCGAAATACCACTACGTGACTCCACGCAGACCACGGCATTGGCGATCGAATCACCGATCGTCTGATCCGCGTGGAGGAGGGCGCCCGCGCCACGCCGCGAGCGTCTTCTCTCCGCCCCGCGCCCGACATCACAGAGGGCGCCCATGTCGCGCGTTTCCGGTCTCAGCGCACGACACCGACCCACGGCCACGTAATTTTCTCGATTTTCCTGAGCCGGTTCACACGCCCCTGGCGCTAGACACGACGGCGAATGTCGCGCCAGACCACACCACAGCCGACCCAGCCACCCGCCTCGCGGGCGACCTTCGCGATCGCTTCACACAGGATGATCTAAAAGGAGGATATCCGTGCGTACCCTTGATTCCGTTCTCCGCCCGCTGACGCGACTGGCGATTGCCGCCCTGCTCGCAGCGGCGCCCCTGTCGGCGTCAGCCGCGGTCCGTCAATTCACGACAGTCGCCATCACCGGCGAAGACGCGCCCGGCGCCGCAATCGATCAGCGTTTCATCCAGCTCAACGCGCCAACGATCAACAACGCCGGCCGCGTCGCGTTCACTGCGACACTCTCCGGACCGAATGTCTCGACACTCAACGATCGCGGCGTGTGGTCGAACACAACGGGGCCGCTGGAACTCATCGCTCGCGAAGGCGACAACGCCCCCGACATGCCCGCCAACGTCGTCTTTAGGAACTTTAATAATCCCGCAATCAACGACGCCGGCCATATCTCGATTCGTGGCGAAGTCACGGGCCCGGGTATCACGAGCCTGAATGATCTCGCAATCTGGTCTGACACGGGCGCGGGGCTCAGCAGGGTCATTCAGGAACGACAGGCCCCGCCCGGCGTTTCGGGGGGAGCGTCGTTCCTCACGTTCGGCGGCCCGAACCTCACAGCGACCGGCCGGACCACACTCATCGGGACAATGATCGGCGGTCCGGTGGACACGACCAACAACGTCGGCCTGTGGTCTACACGCGCCGGTGATCTCTCCCTCATCGCCCGACAGGGACAGCACGCGCCCGGCCTCGACGCGGGTGTCATCTTCAAGACACTTCAGGACCCCGGTATCAACAACCATGGCGCGTTCAGCATTCGCCCTCAGTTGTCGGGCCCGGGAATCGACTCCACCAACGATCAGGGGATCTGGGCGGAACGCGATGGCGGCCTCCAGCTCATCGTGCGAGAGAGCGACGCGGCCCCCGGCCTGCCCGACGGAACGCGATTCACAACGATGTTCCCGCAGACCATGAATGACAGCGGGCGCATCGCCTTTCGGGGCCGAACCAGTGGACCGAACGACGGTATCTGGTCCGACGGGCGCGGCGCCCTGGCGCCAGTCGCGCTCGCCGGGGACGAAGTCCCGAATGTCGGACTGGACTTCACGAGCTTTTTCAATCCAGTATTGAACGTGGACGGCGATACCGCCTTCGTGGCGCGATTTGGTTCCGGTTCCGGACTGTTCTCCGAGGGCGGCGACGGTCTGCATCTCGTCGCAGGAACCGGCGCCCCCGCGCCCGGCGTGACAGATGGGGCCCTCTTCGGGAACTTTGCCAACCCGACATTCCCGGCGAACTTCGTTCTGAACGCGGAAGGCCGCATCGCATTCCTTTCGCCACTGCTCAATACGCCGAACAGCCAGGGGCTCTTTGTGGAGATCGACGGCGCGCTCACGCTGGCTGTACAGAAGGGTGATCTCATCGAAGTGGCGCCGGGTGATTTTCGCACCGTCTCCTTTCTCGACTTCGAAGGCGTCTCCGCCAATCAAGGCGCCCGCGCCTCCGCCTTCAACGATCTCGGTCAGCTCGCCTTCCAGGCCGAATTCACGGACGGTTCCGAAGGCGTCTTCATCTTCAACACGATCCCCGAACCAGCGACGGCGGCCCTGGCGTTGATCGGCCTCGCCGTTGCCCGGCGTCGCCGGCGTTAGATCATTGCACGCCGCGCCTGCGACGAATCACCCATCGAACTCTGGCAATCCAATACGCCTCGCCCATTCAGCGATTCACGAAAGGACACTTACGATGACAAGACGTCTGACACTCATAGGCTGCCTCGCGATGACAGTATTCGCGTCCAGTGGATGCGACTTCATTTTCGGCTTTCTGCTGGAAAAGAACTTCCCCGTCGTTTCGTCCCTCATTCTGGCGAACACGACCAAGCGTGACATTGTCGCGGGACTCTACCTGACCACAAACGGCGCACTCAGCGAACAGGAACTTCGCGATCAGGGGGAGGTCTTTGAAACCACGATCCCCGCGAACTCCGAGGTTGAACTGGAGATGGCCATCAATGACCTCAAGCAGTTCATGGTCGGAAGCGCGCTGTTCTCAGACAGCCAGATCCTTTCGAGTTCATCCGTCTACAGCAGCGGAACGGACTTCAACAAGGATAACGACGACGAAGTGACCGAGATCCTGACGCTCGTCTTCTCAGAGGGCGCCACTGAAGACTCGATCGACGTCACACTCGAATCGAAGGAAAACGACAACTGACATCGTCGCGTCCTGACGGCCTCGGACCATTCGGGTCGTCCATCAGAGACCCATGCTTCGCGCCAACGCGTAAGCAGCGAAAGGAACAACCATCATGCGCTCGATCATGCGCCTTTCATGTCTGAGTGTTACCTTCGCCTTCGTGGCGACGGGATACGCCAGTCAGTTCGGTCTCCTCGGCGAAACGAACGTTGTCGCCGCAGGCGACATTGACGTCCCCGAGAACACTCTGCTGACAACAACCTACAACGGCCCCGCGACGATCATGACGCAGTTTGAACTTGACGGCGTCCTGCGATCCGTTATTCCCGAGACCTTCGCGTCGGAAGCGCAGTTCCTGATCGGAAATCTCACTCGGGGATACGCGTTCTTCTTTGAAACGAACAACATTGAAGAGGAATTCGACACGATCAACTTCAACGGCGTGCAGGGCGACACGTTCTTCTTTGTTCAGCCGGGCGATGAGTTCGCCTTCCTGGCGGCGGATGACTTTGACGACGGTCCCGGCGCCGACGCGGTCTGGGACACGCTGTCACTGAATTTCAACGACAGCCGGCCCATCCAGGACATCGGGGCGTTTGAGCCCGGGCTTGTGTCCGTTGACGGTTCGTCCGCCGCCTTCGAGACCAGCTTCGGTCTCTACGACGCCGCAGGACTTCTGGTCGAGGAGGGAGTGCTCGGGGATGACACGCCGCTCGAAATCGAACTGGCGCCAGGACCGTATTATCTTGTTGTCGCGGGAGAGGGTTCATCCTTCAGTGATTTCGTCGCGACGACGTCGCCGTTCGACGCACATGTCGGCGCCGATCCATTCGACATCACCTTCGACGACGTCGTCGTCGCCAGCGGTTCCCTTGGCGGCCTCGGTCCCAACGCCATCTTCTCCTTTGCTGTCACGCCGGAACCGGCGACCGCCATGCTGCTCCTGGGCGGCGTCGCGTTCCTTCGGCGCCGACTCAGGTGATGAAAGTCGCCAATCCTTCCTTGAGACAGGCCGGGAGTCGCGGGCGTTCGTCGCCGGCGACTTTCGGTCTTTCGTCTGTCGATGCGGAATCGACGACGGCGCCGAGCCAGTCGAATGCGTGGCGCCGCAATCCGTTGGTCGTCCGACTGTGCCGACACAATGACAGGCATCCTCAAGTTGGAAAGGCGTATCGACATCTGGTAGATTGGGGGCGACGGCGGCCGCCATTTGCACCGCATCGCCATCCTGCGAGCCGAAGCGCAGAGGAATCTACCAATCCGATGAGTGACGCGGATGTCAACCAGATCTTGATGCGGGCGCGCCGCGGTGATCCGGCCGCGCTTCCCGAGTTGATCGTCACGCTTCAGGACGAACTCAGGCGAATGGCCAGCGCACACATGCGCCATGAGCGGGACGATCATACGCTCCAGACAACGGCCCTTGTCAACGAAGCCTACCTTCGCCTCGTGGATCACGACGCGTCCGACTGGGACAACCGGCGGTTCTTTCTCGCGGCGGCCGCCCAGGCCATGCGCCGCGTCCTTGTGCATCACGCGCGCGACCGTGGCCGAAAGAAGCGCGGCGGCAACTGGCGGCGGACACAACTCGACGACGCGCTTCTGCAGCTCAGCGCCCCGGGCTTCGACGTATTCGCGCTGGACGACGCGCTTGAGCGACTGGCGGCGTTCGATCCGGACAAGGTGCGGATTGTTGAACTCCGTTTCTTCTCCGGTCTCACGATCGACGAAACGGCCCAGGTACTGGGTTCGTCGCCCGCAACCGTCAAGCGCGACTGGCAGGTCGCCCGCGCGTGGCTTTATCGTGAATTGAACGCCGGAGAGATCGACACGTGACACCGGGGCAATGGCGGGAAATTGATCGCGTCCTCAAGGCGGCGCTGGCGTGTGATCCGGAAGCGCGTCGCGACCTGATCGCTCGGGAATGCGAAGGCGACGCGTCGCTTCGGTACGAGGTGGAATCCCTGCTCCATGCGTCCTCCTGCGCCGACGAATTCCTCGATGCGCCCCTCGTTCAGTTGGACAGGTTCGAGCCGCGGCGCCTGGATGACGGCGCGAGGAGTTCAGACCGCGACAGTCAGATCCCGAAACACATCGGCGCCTATCGAATCATCCGACGCCTCGGCGCTGGCGGAATGGGCGTTGTCTATCTGGCGGAACAGGCGAATCCACAGCGACTCGTCGCCATCAAAGTCATGCGCTCGGACGCCGCCGGGCAGGCGACCGCTCGTTTCCGACGCGAGGCTGACGCCCTGGCGCGTCTGAAGCACCCGGGGATCGCCCACATCTACGAGGCCGGACAGGCGGATGTCGAGGGTGAGCGTCGCGCATATATAGCGATGGAATACGTCGCGGGTCGATCCCTCAAGGCGTATGTCCTCGAACAGGCGCCACCACTTCATGATCGCCTGGCGCTGTTTACGCAGATCTGCGACAGCGTCCAGCATGCGCATCAGAAGAGCGTTGTACATCGCGACCTGAAACCCGCCAACATCATGGTGCCCGAAAGCGAGCGTTCGACCAATGGCGCCCCCGTCGCGAAAGTCCTCGATTTTGGCGTTGCGCGCTTTGTCGACGATGACGACGCCGCCCTCACGCTTTCGTCGCCGGCGCATATCCTCGGAACACTGCCGTACATGAGTCCCGAGCAGGTCGGCGGGGCCGGTCATGAAGTCGACACCCGAACCGACATCTACGCCCTGGGCGTCATCGGCTACGAGATGCTCTCCGGCGAGCTTCCCTACGACGTCCGAGGCGCGCCCCCCGCCGAGATCATTCGGCGTATCTCGGAGGCGTCGCCGAGATCGCTTCGCGGCGGCCCGGCGCACATTGACAATGACCTCGAGACGATTTTCCGAAAGGCGCTCGAAAAGGACCCACAGCGTCGTTACACCTCCGCGGCGGCCCTTGCAGATGATGTCCGACGATACCTGCGAGCCGAGCCCATCACGGCGCGGCCACCGAGCGCAATCCATCAACTGCGACTACTTGCTCGACGCCGTCTCGGCCTGTTCATCGGCGCCGTCGTCGCCGTCTCGGGCCTCACGATCGGCGCATCGCTGGCGTTATGGAAGGCGATAGAGACCGGCCACGAACGTGATCGCGCCGTGCGAGCCGAACAACTCGCCGAACAGCGCCTGGCCGCCGCAACGGCCGCCGAGGCCGAGGCCCGCAGGGAGTCCGCAACGGCGGCGGCCGTCACCGACTTTCTCCGCAAGACGTTCGCCGCCGCGGATCCCGAGTCGTCATCGCGCGCCAACACGACGCTGCGCGAGGCGCTGGATTACGCCGCGGAGCGAATCGACTCCGATTTCCGCGATCAGCCCGAGGTCGAGGCGCAGGTCCGCGGCGCCATCGCCAACACCTATCGATCGCTCGGCGCATTTGACGAAGCCGGCGAGCACCTGGTCGCGGCGATGTCACTGACTGAGTCGATCAGCGGCCGTGACACAATTGCGTTCTCGCACCTGCTGTTCACGCTGGGCGCGCTCGAGCGCGATCGGGGCCACAATGACGCCTCCGAGCGGGCGCTGCGCGAATGCCTCGCCACGCGCCGCGCGATCCTGCCGGCAGTCGACGAAGGTGTCGCGTCGTCTCAGGCGGCCCTCGCGACGACGCTGACGCGACTGGGACGTCACGAAGAAGCGCTTGCGCTGCACGAGTCCGCCCTCGCGACCCGACGCGCGCTCTATGGCGATGAGCACACGCTTGTCGCCGACAGTCTGGCCGCGATGGCCATCTCTCAGCGATTCCTGAGTCAATTCAGAGATGCGGAACAGAACAACCGCACCGCCCTGCGCATCTACGAACAGACACTCGGCGCCGACCACCCGCGAATCGCCGTCGCGCGCCATAACCTCGCCCGCGTTCTGAATGAGCTGGGGCAATACGAGGACGCGGTGGCGCTGATCGCCGACGCAATCGCCAGCATGCGCCGTATCCACACAACACCTCATCCGCACACGGCGCAGTTCCTGGCAAGCTACGGCGACACGCTTCGCAACCTGGGCCGCGACGACGACGCCGAGGCCTCTCTCCTGGAGGCGCTCGCCATGCAGCGAGCGTTGTATCCGGACGGCTGTCTCGATCAGCTGAAGACACTCGTCGCGCTGGCCGAGTTGCCGAAGTATCGAAATGATGTCGCAGGATCGCTCCCACTTGAGAATGAAGCCGAAGCCCTGGCGGACGCCTATGGGAGCGATGACGATAAATTCGCCCTGACTGCGCTGCGCGTGCGGCGCCAACTGAACGCGGGCGCCCTGGAATCCGCCGGAACGCTCGCGATGAAGCGTCTGGAAGACGTCACTGCCCGCTGTGGCGCCGATCATCCGAATGTCGCAAACGCCCGGTTGACTCTCGCGGAGGTGCGCCTCGCCCAGGACCGATTGCCCGAAGCCCTCTCGGAAGTCGAAACGAGTCTCGGAATCCGACGACGCGCATTCGGAGACGACCATCCGCAAACCGCCATCGCTGTCAGCAACCTGGCCCTCATCCATCGCCGCATGGGACACACGGCCGAAGCCGGGCGCCTGTTCGCCGACGCCATGGAAAGCAAGCGACGCCTTCTCGGCGCGGACCATCACGAAACACGCGACACGACCTTCCAATACGCGTGGCTGCTGTGCGAATCGGGGGCGAGCGCAAAGGGAGAACCGCTGGTCCGCGAGAGCATGCGGCTCTTCGACGCGGATCCCAGCGCCGCCGCCGCGGAGCGCCTTTCCGAATGCGCGCTGCTGCTTCAGCTCGTTGCGAACACGAGCGAGGCGCCCTCGACGTATGACGCCGACATCGACAACGCGATCGCACGGGCTCGCCAGCGCCTTGGCGACGAGCACGCCTACCTGGCGCAGGTCATCGACGCCATTCATCGCTTCCGAGCCAGCGCCAGGGAGGCGGGCGCCGACTAGCGGTTAGTCACGGGACTTCCGTTCACATCGACTTCCGTCGGCGTCGGCAGGTTCAGACCGTCGAGCTGCCGGAGAATCGTCTCTCGATCTCCGACGAGCACCAGCAGTGCGCGTTCCAGCGGAATCGCCCTCTTCGCCAGCGTGTTCAGCGCCTCCGGCGTCGCCGCGGCGATGGCGGAAAGGTCATCCCCCAGCGAGGAGAACGGCAGACCGTTCAACGCCCGCTCTTCGGCCGCGCGGATCACACCGTCCAGCCCCTGGAAGGACTGAATCTCCGACATTCGGTTGGTTTCCTGAGACTTGCTCGTGTCGTCCGCGGAAATGTCCCCGTTGCGCATGCGGTTGAATTCCGTGAGAAACTCCCGAAGCGCGGGGCCTGTCACATCCGCCTGCACGTTGGAGGCGGCCACAAGGTACCCCGTCGTGGGTGACATCGCGAAACTGGAACGCGCGCCGTAGGTGAAGCCATTGCGCTCCCGCAGATTCTGGTTCAGGCGACTCGTGAAGCTGCCGCCGAGAATCGTATTCAGCATCTCGTAGTCCACGCGCTTCGTATCCGAGTACGTCGGACCCGGCATGTAGAACTGAATGACGGTCTGAACGGCGCCCGGCTTGTCGACGAGAACGACGCGCATTGACTGATTCGCCGGCGCCTCCGATGCGATCGCCGTGACGTCTTCCTGGCCGGACGGCGCTTTCCAGCCGCCAAACGCCTTCTCCAGCGCCGCCCGCGCTTCTTCCTTCGTCAGGGCGCCCGCCATGAAGATCGCGGCGTTCGCGGGCGCGAACAGACGCGCGTGGCAGGCGCGAACATCATCCAGCGTCAGTGATTCGACGCTCGAGACGCTTCCTCGTGTTGGTCGACCGAAGGGATGACCTTCGCCGAAAAACTGGCGCATACCGACGCGCGAAGCCACCTGCGTCGGCTCATCTTCCGCCTGGCGGAGCGCCTGTATGTGAAGCGTTCGAACGCGATCCCACTCCGCCGCATCAAACGTCGGACGAAGAATGGCGTCGGCGTACAGCGACATCGCCTTGTCGAGATTTCGCTTCAGGACGGACAGATTGACGGTCGTGGATTCCCGTTGTGCGCTGGCGTCAAATTTGGCGCCGAGCAGGTTTATCGCATCAGAAAAGGCGAGCGCGTCCAGATTCCCCGCGCCCTCGTCGAGCATCTCCGCCGTCAGATACGCCACGCCGGCCTTCGGCCCATCCAGATTGGCGGCGCCGCCTCGCAGAAAGAGCGAGATATTCACGAGCGGCAATTCCGTTCGCGGCCAGTGCCGGACCTCGATCCCGTTGGACAGCGTGAACCGTTCGGGCTCCTCCGGCGTGAACTTCCCGGCGGCGCCCAGGGATGGTCGCTCGTCCCGACCGGCCAGCGAGGCCGCCTCCGACTCCGGCAGGACGCGCATGATCAGTCGGGCGTTCGGCGTCAGGACACGCTTCGACCATTCACGCACGCTCTCCGGGGTCGCGTTTCGATAGCGATCCAGATCGCGACGAAACGAATCCGGCTCGCCGTAATAAAAGTTGTATCGATTCAGCCGATCGGCCTTGCTGAGGATCGACTGCAGACCGTTGAGCATCGTGTACTCGGTCGACGCCTTGAATCGCTCCAGTTCCTCCGACGTCGGTCCGTTTTGAACGAAGTCGCCCAGGATTTCGTCCGTGATTCGCTCAATCCGATCCAGCGAGGCCCCCTGCTTCGCCGTGATGTCGATCCGAAACAGCGAGCCGAGCATCTGCGACTGCTGATACGCTGAGACGTCGGTCGCCAGCTGCTCCTCGTAAACGAGCCGCTTGTAAAGCCGGCTGGACTTGCCCGAACTCAGGACCTCACTGGCGAGATCCATCTCGGCGTCACCCGCCTGAAACATCGCGGGACTGTGATAGACAAGCGACAGCCTGGAGAACTGCACGTTGTCCGTATAGACCACCCGCTTCACTTCATTCAGGACGACCGGTTCGACGTCCCGATGCGTCGGATCGGCGCCGCGCTGAAGCGTACCGAACAGCCTCGCGATCAGCGGCTTGATCTCGGCCGGATTGAAGTCTCCCGCCACAACCAGCGACGTGTTGTTCGGAACGTAATAGGCGGCGAAGAAATCCTTCACATCCTGCAGCGTCGCCGCCTGAAGGTCTTCGTGCGTTCCGATGACCTCGATGTGATACGGATGCCCCGGCGGGTACATCATCTCGCTGACCTTCAGATCGGCCTTGCCGTAAGGTCGCATCTCGCTCGTCTGGCGCCGTTCGTTCCGGACGACGGCGCGCTGCTTGTCGAGCTTCTCCTGCGTCATCGCGGCCCCGAGGTCCTCGAGACGATCGGCGTCCAGCCAGAGGAGCGTCGGCAACAGGTTGCTCGGCCCGAACGAGAAGTAGTTCGTCCGATCGGATGAAGTCGTCGCGTTATTCCAGCCGCCGCCCGACTCCATGATCGTGTCAAAGTCCCCCCCGGGGACACGATTCGTTCCCATGAACATCAGGTGCTCGAACAGGTGAGCGAAGCCCGACCGCCCGGGCGCCTCATCCTTCGATCCGACGTAATACCACAGGTTGATCGTCGCCACCGGCAGGTTGTGGTCTTCGTGCAGAATGACCGTCATGCCGTTGTCCAGGCGGTACTTCTCGTATTTCACGTCCTGCGCCATCGCGGGACCGGCCGCGATTCCAGTCAGGATCGCGAACGCAACGACTCGATTCTTCATAACTACGCCCATCACACTCCCTCACTCGCCCCCGAGCCCGCCCTCCTCGGACAGACGCCGCGCGAATCTGATACCTTACACCGGATCGACGACTGTCGCTTCGCCGCTCACGGACGGCGTTTTCCGTCCAGCGCGCCGGCCATCGGCCGGGTCACGTATTCCGAATCAGTCGGCGAACCCACGTTCTGAGTCAGTCGTAACCATATCAACGTCGGCGCGCCCGACGCCGCACGCGCGGCGCGCGTGACGAAAACGGATCAGGCGAGACACCGACAATTCGATCCCCGGACACCATGAGCCATCAGAATCCAGTAAACTCAAGCGACCGCCGATCGACACGGTGGCCTGCCGGCGCCCTTGTGGCTTCAAACGGGCAAACGCATAGTGTAGACATCCGCGTCGACGATGCGGACGCCACCCCTGCTGCCACGTTGGACGAATGTGCGTGGCTTGGAATATTGACCCGGCGCCGGGAGAAGTTCCACTGGCCACTTGCCGTCTGTGAGTCCAGTCACGTAGGATGGCGCCGGTTGGCGCGGGATACTGTTCTTTGTTCCGCCGGATCGCGGCAGCCCGATCTCGACCAATCTCAGGGCGTCGCAGGTCCCCAAAACTCGTATCGCGATCCAGCTGAGAGCGAGGTCAGACCATGTCGCAACGGGACTTACATTCACACCGCCCCCCTGCTAAACCCTGGGGCCTTTCCCGGCGGGAATTTCTCTATGTCGGTGTCGCCGGCGGCCTCGGCCTGACTCTCCCCGACTACCTCCAGCACATGGCGCGGGCGGATCAGAAGGAGCGCGTCCACAAACCGCCTGTCGCGGACGCGATCATCAACATCTTTCTTCCGGGCGGGATTGCCGCACAGGAGTCCTTCGATCCGAAACCTCTGGCGCCGATTGAGTACCGCGGTCCCCTTGGTACCGTCGGAACGGCCCTGCCGGGAATTGTCTTCAGCGAGTGTCTTCCGCAGACCGGGAAGATCGCAGATCGCCTCACAATCATTCGCTCCATGAACCATGGCGAAGCCGCCCACGAGCGCGGCACGCATAACATGTTCACGGGCTATCGCCCGAGCCCGGCCGTCAGCTATCCATCGATCGGTTCCGTCATCTCGCACGAGCTCGGAAACAAAACGGAACTGCCGCCGTACATCGTCCTGCCCACGCAACCGACGGAGTTCGCGGGCCCCGGGTTCCTCAGCACGCGCTACGGTCCGTTCAGCCTCTTCTCCGACCCGGCCGACAGGAATTTCGCCGTGCGGGACCTGTCGCTTCCGAAGGATGTGGATCACGAGCGATTCCAGCGTCGCCAGCAACTGCTCGACGCCGTTGAGAGTCATTTCCGCAGCATCAGCGAAAGCGACGCCGTGTCGGCAATGGATGAATTCTACCAGCGCGCCTACAGCATCCTCAGCTCCGAATCCGCCCGCGCCGCCTTCGACCTGAAGAAGGAACCTGGCGAACTGCTCGATCGCTACGGCCGCCACGCCGCGGGAATGCGCATGCTCCTCTGTCGGCGACTCGTCGAGTCGGGCGTCCGATTCGTCTCGATGACCTTCGGCGGCTGGGACCATCACGCGAACATCGCCGGCGGCGTGCGAGGTCAGCTCCGCGAGTTCGACCAGGGCTTCGCGGCCCTGATCCAGGACCTCGATGCGCGTGGCATGCTCGATCGCACGCTGGTCATGGTCACGACGGAATTCGGCCGCACACCGAAGATCAATCGTGATGGGGGTCGCGATCACTGGCCGCGCGTCTTCAGCGTCGTGATGGCGGGCGGTGGATTCCATCGCGGCCTTGTGTACGGCGCAACGGATCCGACGGCCACGGCGGTTGATTCCGACGGACTCAGCGTCGAGGACCTCGCCACGACGATCTACAACCAGGTCGGCATTGTCGCCGATGGCGAACTGATGGCGCCCGGAAATCGCCCAATCGAAATCGTCAAGGGAGGCAAAGTCGTCAACGAACTTCTGGCCAAACCCGCGTGATCCGGAAACCACACATCATCCCGACACTCGTTCTGTTCGCGGCCATGTCCCTGTCCGCATTTGCGGCGGCGCCGGAACTCGGGGCTGTGTTCCCGTCCGGCGTTCAGCGCGGGACGCAGTTCGACCTCACGCTTCAGGGCGCGAGACTCGGGGACGCCGAAGCGATCCTCTTCTATCGGTCCGGAGTCACAGTCGAGTCGCTCGCTGCGGAAGACAACAAGGTCACGGCCAGATGCACGATCGACGCCTCCTGTGAACTTGGCGAAATGCCCCTGCGGCTGCGAACGCGATCCGGGCTGACGGAACTGCGGACACTCTATGTCGGCGCCATGCCTGTTGTCGCCGAGACAGAACCGAACAACGCCTTCGACAGCGCCCAATCGATCTCGCTGGACGTCACGGTCGACGGGAAGATCACACGCGAGGACATCGACTACTTCGCGGTCGACGCGAAGGCCGGCGAGCGAATCACGGCCGAAATCGAGGCGATGCGCCTTGGCCGTACGATGTTCGATCCCTGCGTCGCCATTCTCGACGCCCGACGATTCGAACTCTCGGCCTCAGACGATTCCGTATTGCTTCTGCAGGACAGCGTCGCATCCGCCATTGCGCCGGAGGATGGTCGATACGTCATCCTTGTGCGAGACGCGTCCTTTCAGGGGAACGATCAGTCCTGCTACCGGCTTCATGTCGGTCGCTATCCGCGTCCGCGCGTCGCCTTTCCGCCGGGCGGACGTCCGGGTGAAAATGTCGCAATCGAGTTGCGAGGTGACGTCGCCGGCGCCATGAAGCGCGAGATCCAGCTTCCGGCCGCGCCGACGGAAGCCTGGCCCACCGGCGTCAGCGATGAGACCGGCGTGGCGCCGTCGCCCATCTGGCTTCGCGTCGGTCCCGAGGCCGTCGTCAACGAGCCGCAGGCGGCGGACGCCGAACCTCCGGCCCCGCCAATCGCATTCCAGGGCGTCGTCGAAAAACCGGGCGAGTCCGATGAGTGGCGATTCTCTGCGAAGAAGGATCAGACGCTCCTCATCCGCGCCGTCGGTCGCCAGATCCGTTCACCCATCGACGCCGTCATCGACATCCTCAACGCCGATGGTGGCGCGCTGGCCGGAAACGACGACGCGCGCGGCCCCGACTGCGAACTGGAATTCAAGGCGCCCGCCGACGGCGTTTACAGGGCGCGCATTCGCGATCATCTGCAGCGTGGCGGTCCCCTGTTCGTGTATCGCATCGAAATCGCTCCGCGCGAGCCGAGCCTGAGCGTCTCCATGGAGGTCCGCGATCGGCGTCGTCCTCAATTCCTGCAGACACTGGAGGCGCCGCGCGGCGGTAGATTTGCAGGGCTGTTCCGCGTGTCACGTTCGGCCATCGGTGGACCCGTCGACGTGACGATCGCCGACCTTCCCGCCGGTATCACGGCGACGACAACGCAACTGGACGGAAACGAATCCCTGCTGCCCGTCGTCATCGAGGCGACAGGCGACGGCGCCCTGGCCGGCGCCCTGTGCCCCATCGTGGCGAAGATCCCGCGAGGCGAGTCTTCGCTGGAGGGCGGATTTTCTCAGTCGATCCCCCTGGTCATCGGCCCGCCCAATGAACAGATCTATTACGCCACGACGGTCGACCGCATTCCCGTCGCGCTGACCGAAGCGGCGCCATTTCGAATCGATGTCGATGCGCCACCCGCGCCCCTGCTGCGTGAAGGCCCCGGGGCGTTACACATCAGATTGACACGCAATGAAGGCTTCGACGCCGAAGTCGAGACGATGATGCTCTGGAATCCCGCCGGCGTTTCCTCCGCCGGAAGCGCCAAGATCCCGCCGAACGCGAGCGAAACCAACTACCCGATCAACGCTTCCGGTGACGCCCCGCTTCGAACTCATCAACTCGTCATACTGGCTCGCGCCAGAGTCGGCGACGCGGATCGCTGGGTATCGTCAGCCCTCATCCCGCTTCAGGTCGCGGATCGATATGTCACTGGCGCGCTGAAAATGTGCGCCATTCAGCGTGAGCAGAGCGCCGCCATGCTATGCCAGCTCAAGCACGTGCGCCCCTTCGATGGCGAAGCGACGCTGACACTTCGCGGTCTTCCGCCGGGCGTGACGACGGCCCCCGTTCAGATTCAGCCCGGCCAGGCCGAGGCGATCTTCACGCTCAGCGCGACGGACGCCGCCCCAGTGGGTCGTCGAGGCGGTCTGTTCTGCGAAATCACCACGAAAGTAAACGGCGTCGATTCAACCCATCGTTTCGCCGGCGGTGGCGTCATTCGCGTCGATCCGAAGCCCGTTCAGGTCGTGCAGAAGACGCCGGAACCCGAAAAGGCGCCGAAGGCCGAGGAGAAGCCCGCGCCGCCCAAGCCGCTGAGTCGCCTTCAGCAGCTTCGGAAAGAGGCGGCCGAACGGCGCAACGCCTCAACGGCGGGCGCAGAGAACAACGCGGAGAAGCCGACACAATGACGCCCGCCCATCCCTGTTCACCCAACGCCAGACAGCGATCGCCTCGCGCGACCCGGGTGTTCGGCGCGCCTCGCATCGCATGGCGCCTCGCGATCTGTCTGATCGCCCTCGCCACAGCGCCATACGCAGGCGCCGATGAACCTGTCGTCGATAGCATCGCGATCTATCCGACAAACATCGTCCTGCGGACCGCCGGCGCGCGACAGCGCGTCGTCGTTCAGGGCGTTTCCGCCGACGGTATCACCTACGACGTCACGGACAATGCGACACTCGAATTCAGCCAGGACGGCATCGCCGCAATTGAGCGTGGCGAGTTGCAGCCTGAACTCGACGGCGAAACGACGCTCCGCGCCACCTACCAGGGAAAGACGGCCGACGCGCATGTCGTCGTCGGCGACTCGATGACATTCCAGCCCGTCCGCTTTCGGATGGATGTCATGCCCGCGCTCAGCAAGACCGGCTGCAACAGCGGCGCCTGCCATGGCTCCGCCAGCGGCCAGGACGGCTTTCACCTGTCGCTCTTCGGCTACGACCCGGCGGGCGACTACCATTCGCTCACGCGAGAAATGCCGGGACGCCGCATCGACCGGGCCCTGCCGGACGAAAGCCTGCTGCTGAAGAAGGCCGTCAACGCCGTCGCCCACACAGGTGGCGAACGATTCACGAAGGACAGTCGTGAGTACAAGGCGCTTGCGGCCTGGATCCGCAATGGCGCACAGGACGACGCGGGCCAGTCGCCCGATGTCACGGGGCTCTCCATCGAGCCCGGAGAACTCGCCCTGATCGAGGGCGGCGCCACGCATCGGCTCTGCGCGACGGCGACCTACGCCGATGGCTCGCAGCGTGATGTTTCAAAATCCGTCGTCTACATCACCAACAATGAACGGACCGCCGGCGTGACGGCCGAGGGCGTTGTGACGGCAGGAGCCGCCGGCGAAGCGCTGGTTCTCGCGAGGTACGACGCGTTTACTGTCGGCGTGTCCGTCATCGTAACGCCGCAGGGCGTCGAGGATCCCGGGGCGCCCGTCGCGCCGGCAAATTACATCGACGAACTCATCGGGGCGAAGCTGCGCAAGCTCCGGATTCGGCCGACGGACATCTGCGATGACGCCACGTTTCTGCGCCGCGCGTCTCTCGATATCACGGGCCGCCTTCCGACGCCCGAGCGATTCGAAGCGTTCGTCAGGGACGAGGATGGCGCCAAGCGCGCAAAGCTCGTCGACGAACTACTGAAAGACAAGGCGTTCGTCGAAATCTGGGTCATGAAGTGGGCCCATCGCCTCGGCGTCCGATCAACGATTCAGGTCAGCCCGAAGGCCGCCCTGCTTTATCACGGCTGGCTCCAGGAACGCCTCGCCAACGAGACGCCGATCAACACGATCGTCGCCGAGCTGATCGGCGCTGACGGCGGCACTTTCACGAACCCGGCGACGAACTTCTATCAGCTGGAACAGTCGCCACTGAAACTCTCGGAAAATGTCGCGCAGGCGTTCCTCGGCGTTCGCGTTCAGTGTGCGCAGTGCCATAACCACCCGTTCGATCGCTGGACGATGAACGACTACTACGGTTTCGCCGCATTCTTCAGCCAGATCGGTCGAAAGGCCGGCGAAGACCCGCGCGAAATGGTCATCTTCAACAGCCACGACGGCGAAGTCCGCCATCCTGTCGGCAATCGCGTGATGGCGCCGAAATTCCTCGGCGGCCCCGCCCCCGATCTGCAGGGCCGCGATCGCCGCAAGGCCCTCGCCGAGTGGCTTGGCGATCCGAATAACCGCATGTTCGCGCGCAATGCCGCAAACTTCGCCTGGTCGCACTTCTTCGGCCGGGGCATCGTGGAACCGATCGACGATTTCCGTGTAAGCAATCCCCCCGCCAATGGCCCCCTCCTTGAAGCGCTCGCGGATCACCTCATCGCCTGTCACTACGATCTGCGACAACTGGTGCGCGACATCTGCCTCTCGAACACGTATCAGCGTGACATCCCGGCGACACCGCTCGGCGACGCCGCCGCCGCAAACTTCGCCCACGCGACAGTCCGCTCCATGCCGGCCGAAACACTTCTGGACTGTATCGCCCAGGTCACGGACGCGCCGCAGAAATACCCCGGACTTCCCCTCGGCGCCCGCGCGACACAGATTGCCGACGCCAGCGTCAGCAACTATTTCCTCACGACGTTCGGGCGCATCCAGATCAGCGAGAGCTGTATCTGTCCGGCGCCACCCGAGCCCAGCCTGTCGCAGGCGCTGCATCTGATCAGCGGCGAGACAGTCAATGAAAAAATCAAATCCGGCGGTCTGATCGATCGATGGCTGGCGGAAGGCCTCACACCTGTGCAGATTGTCGATCGCGTCTATGTTCGCTGTCTCTCCAGAACACCGACGCCGCCGGAGCTGGACGCCGTCAACAAAGTGATCTCGGCGGCGCCGGAACCGAAAGCGGCGCTGATGGATCTGTTCTGGGCGATTCTGAACAGCAAGGAATTCGTATTCAATCACTGACGCATCGCCGGAACGGCGTGTCGCAGGTGATTCATCTGAGGACGAAAGCGGCCAACGAATCGTGAGAATCCGACAAACGACAACACACCTCGCCGTCGCCGCCCTGCTGGCCGCCGTGTCGCGCGTCGCCCTCGCCGACGATGCGCCGGGGTACGAACCCAATGTGCGTCCGATCCTGCAGGCGCGATGCCTCAGCTGCCACAACCCCGAGAAACGCAAGGGCGGCCTCGACATGACGACCTATCAGTCGCTGCTCGCGGGCGGAAGCGGCGGCAAAATCGTCGCCCCCGGCCAGCCGGCGGACAGCGCCCTGCTCGGTGTCATTCAGCAGACGCGCGAACCCCGCATGCCGCCATCGGGAAACAAGATGCCAGACGCGGAGATTGACCTCATCCGCAAGTGGATCGAGCAGGGCTGCCGCGAAACGCCGCAGGGCCCCGCCATCGCCGCCGAAGACAAACCCACAGCGCAACCCCTCGAAATCGGCGCGCTCACTGGCGTGTCCACGCAACTGCCGCTGGCCTGGCCGCTCGCTGAAATCGTCGAGGCCGAACGAACCGACGCGGTCACGTCGATCGCGTCACACCCGGGTGTTCCCGTACTCGCCGTCGCCGGTCAACAGCAGATCCTCGTCTACCACCTTCCGACGGAGAAACTCCTGGGGGCGCTGTCGACGCGACCCGGCTTCCCGCTGCAGGTGCGATTCTCTGTCGATGGGCGCCTGCTCATCTCCGCCGGTGGTGTGGCCGCGACATCAGGATTCGTTCGCGCCTGGAATGTTGCGACCGGCGATGTCGCGCTGAACATCGAACACGATATGGAAGCGGTCCGCGCGGCGGACATTGACGCCGACCTGCGCTGGTGCGCCTTTGGTGGACCCTCCGGCGTCGTTCTGATCCAGGATCTGAAGACGGCGCAGATCGTTGACAGGATCAGGAAGCACACGGATTGGATCACGGACATCGCGTTCAGCCCCGACGGTCTCCTTCTGGCGACGGCCGATCGCGCCGGCGGCGTCTTCATCTGGGAAGCGGAATCGCACAACCTGATGCACGCGCTGCCGACGCACCCCGGCGCCGTGACAGCCCTCGCGTGGCGCGGGGATTCCAATCTGCTGGCGACGGCGTGTGAAGATGGCCAGATCCGCGTGTACGAACCGGAGGGAGGCGCCGGCGTCAAGGGATGGTCGGCCCATCCCGGCGGCGTCATGTGCGTTCGATGGTCGCACGACGGCAAACTCGTCAGTGTCGGCCGCGACAGAGTCGCCAAGTTGTGGAAGCCCGACTTCGGCCACGCCCGGTCCACGCCGGCGTTTGATGACATTGCCCTGGCGTGCGCATTTTCGAGCGACGGAAATCGGATCATCGCAACCGATTTCTCCGGCGCGATTCGTGTATTTGATTTGGAATCCGGCGCCGTGGCGGGCCAGTTGAACGCCAACCCGGCGCCATTCGCACAACAGCTGGCGTCCGCACAGAAGTTGACGACGGAGGCGACGCAGCGAGAGGACGCCAGTCGCAGGGAACTCGACACCGCCCGGGCCGCCTTTGATAACGCAAACAGGGCGCACGACGAGGCGTCCCTCACCCTGAAGAAAAACGAAACGGAACTCAAACGTCTGCGCGCCGCCGAAATGCGCGCACAACTTCAGGCGGTCCGAAACGAACTCGCCGCCGCGCGACGCGACCACAAGCCGGTTCGCGACGCGGCAACGGAGGCGCAGGCCGCCGCCGCCGCCGCCTCACAGGCGCTCGCCGCGGCGCGCGACGCCCTGGCCGCGATAGACAAGTCCATTGCAACAAACGCGACGACACTTGAATCCACGAACGCCCGAATCGCCGCCCTCAATGGCTCGCAAACCGACGTGCAGAAGCGGGTCGACGACAGTCGCGTCGCCCTGGAACAACTGGACAAGGCGGTACGGGCGGTCCAGCAACAGCTGAGCTCGGCGCCCGAGAGCGAGAGCCTCAAGGCCTCGCTGGAGCACGCCTCTCAGGCGAAGGCCTCCATGGAAGCCGAAATCGCCTCGCTGCAGGGACGCCTCGAATCGATCAATTCGGAAACGGCGCAGCTGACCACGACGCTCGCGTCACTGACCTCGCAGGCGACCGCCGGACGCGAGCAGCAGGCCGCGGCCGCAATGCGCGTCTCGGAACTGGAGACTGCGCTGACGCAGGCGACGGAAGCCGTCTCGACTCGGCAGGCGGCGGCCGAGGAGGCCGCAAAGGCGGAAGACGCGATCGCCGCCCGGATCAAGGCGTCCGAAGACGCCTATCACGCGCTGCTCGCCGAAGTCGCCGCGGCGCTGGGCGCAGCGTCATGACGACGAAGTAAGAGGTCGCAGCAAATTCACTCGTCGCGAATCAGGCGTTCCCGCTCATAGGGAAGAATCTCGATCGACGCGCCCGCCGCGTGCATCGCCTGAACGCCCTTCCAGTAGTCCGTCGTCAGCAGGTCGCCGTGGCGCTGCATGAAAGACGCCTTAGGCGCTCCCTGCAGGCCGAGGAATGCCCCGAATTCTTCCGGAAAAATGTCGTTCGGCCCCACGAAGAACCACGGCTCCGCGCGCAACTCATCCTCCTCGCATCGCGCCTGCGGCAATCGCCGAAAGTTGCACGAATCCAGAAGGGTCAGCTCGTCGTAGTCGTAAAAAATGACGCGCCCGTGCCGAGTGACGCCGAAGTTCTTCACAGGCAGATCTCCGGGGAAGATGTTCGTCGCGGCCAGGTCCTTGATCGCCTGGCCGTAGTCGATCGCCGCGTCGCAAGCCGCCGTCTCATCCACCTCCGACAGATAGAGATTCAGGGGACGCACGCGCCGTTCGGTATACAGATGCCGAAACACAATGCGCCCGCCCTCGATACGAACGCTCTCCGCGGCGTTCGCCGTCAGCTCGTCCAGAAGCGCCGGCATGAAGCGATCCGTCGCGAACGCCAGATACTCGAACTCCTGGGCGTCAACGAGCCGGCCGGCGCGATCCTGCCTGAAGACGAGCTGGTACTTGCTCCGAACTTCCGCTCGGCTCGTGTTCTTCGGCGGTTCAAACCGATCGCGTATCACTTTGAAGACCACGTCGTGCGACGGCAATGTGAACACGATCATGACCATTCCGCGCGTTCCGGGGGCGATATCGAACTTGTCCGTCGAACACTCAAGTCGCCACAGCAGATCGCGATAGAACTGCGTCTTGCCGTGCTTGTTGTAGCCGACGGCCGTATATAGCTCCGCCGTGGGCTTCCGTGGCATGATCGATTTGAGGTAGCGGATCATCGCGTGGGGCCGATCCGTCGCGACATGAAAGTAGGAACGCGTGAAGCTGAACAGGATACTCATCCCGTTCTCCGTCAGAATGACGGCTCGAATCCCCACGCCACTCCTGTCGCAGCTCAGGGCCAGCGCCATCGGCAGCACGCCCGCATCCCCAAGGACGCGCCCGACGATGAACGCACCCTGGCCTCTGTAAAACACCGGCGTCAGCGCCTCAATGGAATGTGGCGTCCCGCCCAATGGCGTCGCCTTCCACTGTTCAGCCATTCGATCGGCGACGAGTCGGCCGTCTTCAGACACGTCACGAAGCGAGGTCTCGAAGGCGCAATCCTCGATGATGCGCCGAACCGCGGCGTCCAGCCCCTGATCCGCTGAATAAGTGCGCAGGATCGGATCGGCGGATCGCTGAATCGAGCTGGCCGCCTCGAGTCGAACAAACTCGATCTCCGGATCGACGCCGACTGTCGAGAACACGCGCCGGGCGACGGAGTTGAAGAACGTCTCTGCAAAATCGATGTCATTCTCCGACGCGACGCGCTGCGCGTAGAACCGCTTAGCCAGCGCCCAGACGCGACGATGCCGATGGCGCTCCCCGAGAAGCATGCGGGTTTTCTCGACTGTCCTGCGAACAATGGCGCCGTAGAGATCCAGCCGTTCAACGGCGTCCTGATGCGTCAGACTCCATTGACGCCGCTCGAATCGTGATCCGGCGCGCAGCGTGATTCGGCGAAATCGCCATCGATACGCCCGAAATGCGCGAAGGATCCGCTCCGCGGCCTCCCGCGCCGATCGCCGACCGGCGTCCCCGACGCTCGACGCCGACACGCTCATGATTTCTTCCCCCTGGATGCGGGAACCACCTCGTCGCCCGGCGCCATCATCGCAACGAACCGCCTGGCCTGAGGCGAAAGGAATCGACCTTTTCGAAGGACAACGCCATAGGATCGCTTCGGGAAAAAACGCGTCGCGTCGAACGTCGCCAGCGTCTCATTCCCCGCGAGGCAGATGCTCATGACGATGGACACACCCAGCCCCAACTCGACGTAGCGCTTGATGACTTCCCAGCCGCCCGCCTCGACACGCACTCGATATGCGAGTCCATGTCGATTGAAGACGGTGTCAACAATCCGCCACGTCGTCAGCTCCTGCGGAGGCAGGATCAGCGGCTGGGCGCTGATGTCCCTGATCGAGATGCGCTTTCTGCGGGTCAGCGGGTGATCCAACGCCGTGATCAGGATCGGATCGTACGTGAACAACCGCCGATACTCGATGTCGGGCGCCTCGCTCAACATCGACCCCACGGCGAAGTCCACCGCCCCATCCCGCAGCATGATGAGTCCTTCGCGTCCAGTGACGTTGTGGAGTCGCAGCTGCACGTTCGGGAACTGATCGCAGTACCGCCGGATGTACTCCGGCAGCAGGTAAAGGATGGTCGACTCCCCCGCCGCAATGTCCAGTGTGCCGTCGTCGACCTGATCGCGACGCGCGGCAAACACATCCTGGAGCGAGTCCATCCCCTCGACCAGCGACGACGCGAGGTCGTAGAGAAGCCGGCCATCGGGCGTCAGCTCCACTTTGGGCCCCCGGCGTTCAAACAACGTCGTGTGAAACTCCCGCTCGAGCGCCTGGATCTGAAGGGACACCGAGGGCTGACTGAGCATCATTCGATCCGCCGCCCTCGAAAAACTGCCCGTCCGGGCGGCGTGGCAGAACCCGCGGAGCTGCTGCAACCGGTTTTGCTTGTAGTAACGGGGATTCGGAGTTGAAGGCATGATGCGCCTCCCAGGATTGAGGATGTCAATATCTATATATTAACATTATTGATTCGTCAAATGTTCTCTTCCGCAGTAGAAAAGACGTCACAGTTCCATGGCGGATCAGGCGTCCTGATTCGGCGCGGGATCGTCGGCGCCGACGCGCCTCCGTCAATGACCGCGAGGAAGGAGCGTCGCGAATGTCACGCCATGCGGCCCATTCGGGCCTCGATCAGGTTGACATCTCGGGCGTCTGGCGGCGCGAATACGATTCGATACTCACGCCGGCCGCCCTCAGTTTCATTGCGGATTTACAACGGACGTTCAACGCGGACCTGAACGCGCTGCGCTCGCGGCGGCGAACCGCGCAGGCCGAGTTCGACGCCGGATTCACGCCCGACTTTCTCCCCGCGACCCGAACCATCCGAGAAGGAAAATGGCGCGTCGCGCCGATCCCGCGGGACCTTCGGGATCGGCGCGTCGAGATCACGGGGCCGACCGATCGAAAGATGGTCATCAACGCCCTGAACAGTGGCGCCAGCGCGTTTCTTGCGGACTTCGAAGACGCCAACGCGCCGACATGGTCCAACATGCTCGAGGGCCAGATCAATCTCCGTGACGCCGTCGATCGGACGATCACCTGGACGAGCGAGACGAACAGGCGTTACACCCTGAACGACGACATCGCGACATTACTCGTCAGGCCCCGCGGCTGGGCCCTGCCCGAACGGCACATGCAGGTCGATGGCGAGCCGATGTCCGGCGCCCTCTTCGACTTCGGTCTCTATTTCTTTCACAACGCCCGCCGCCTGCTCGACAACGGCTCAGGCCCCTACTTCTACCTGCCGAAACTGGAAAGCCACCTCGAAGCGCGACTCTGGAACGACGTGTTCCAGTACACGCAGGACATTCTGGGATTTCCGCGCGGCTCGATTCGGGCAACGGTTCTCATCGAGCACCTCTCCGCCGCCTTCGAAGCGGAAGAGATTCTCCATGAACTGCGCGAGCACGCTTCCGGCCTGAACTGCGGTCGCTGGGATTACATCTTCAGCATCATCAAACGGTTTCGCGCCAATCCCGACTACGTCTTTCCCGATCGCGCTCAGGTCACGATGACCACGCCCTGCATGGAGGCGTACTATCGCCATGTCATCAGGGTCTGTCACAAACGTGGCGCCCATGCGATTGGCGGGATGGCGGCGCAGATTCCGGTCAGGAACGATCCCGTGGCAAATGAAGCGGCGCTGGCGAAGGTCCGCGCCGACAAGATACGCGAAGCGACGGAGGGACATGACGGCACATGGGTCGCGCATCCGGGGCTCGTCCCGGTTGCAAAGGAGGTCTTTGACAAACACATGCCGAACCCGAATCAGATCGATCGCCGGCGCGACGATGTCAGGGTTCGGGCGGCGGATCTGATCGCCGTTCCCACGGGGTCCATCACTGAGGAGGGGCTGCGGATCAACGTCAACGTCGGCGTGCAGTACCTGGAATCCTGGCTTCGGGGAATCGGCTGCGTGCCGCTCTACCACCTGATGGAGGACGCCGCCACGGCGGAAATATCGAGATCGCAGGTCTGGCAGTGGATTCGCCACGAACGCGGCGTGTTGGTCGACGGCCGCAGGATCACGAAGGCGTTATTCCGGCGGATACTCAGCGAGGAGCTCGGTGAAATCGAGTCAGCGCTCGGCGCGAAACGCTGTCGGAGCGGGAGGTTCGAGACCGCGTCGCGCCTGTTTGATCGCGTTTCGACCGCCGATGTTCTTCCGGACTTCCTGACGCTTGTGGCGTATGACGAACTTGAGGACGGATCAGACGGGAGGACCCGACAATGATCAGAGACATTGGTTCCGAAGCCGATCAGATCGAGGCGTACTGGGCAAACGAACGATGGAACGGAATCCATCGGCCCTACAGCGCCGAGGACGTTTACGCCCTGCGCGGCAGCATTCAGATCGAGTACACGCTGGCCCGCATCGGCGCCGAACGTTTGTGGCGACTCCTGAGAACGAGCGACTATGTCCACGCCCTGGGCGCCCTGACGGGAAATCAGGCGATTCAGCAGGTGCGCGCCGGTCTGCAGGCCATCTACCTCAGCGGCTGGCAGGTCGCCGCCGACAACAACCTGGCCGGCCACATGTATCCCGACATGAGCCTCTACCCGTCGGACAGCGCCCCGAACGTCGTAAAGAGAATTAACAACGCGCTTCAGCGCGCCGATCAGATCGAACACTGTGACGGACATCCGAGCAACACGCACTGGTTCGCGCCGATCGTCGCCGACGCGGAAGCTGGATTTGGCGGCAATCTCAACGCCTTCGAGCTGATGAAGGCGATGATTGAGGCGGGCGCCGCCGGCGTTCACTTCGAAGACCAGCTCTCCTCCGCCAAGAAGTGCGGCCACATGGGCGGGAAAGTCGTCGTCCATACGGGGCACTTCATCGAGAAACTGATCGCCGCCAGACTGGCGGCGGATGTCCTCGGCGTGCCGACCGTCCTCATCGCCCGGACCGACGCCAACGGCGCCAAGCTTCTCACCAACGACACCGACGAGCGTGATCATCCCTTCATCACGGGCGAACGTACCGAAGAGGGCTTCTTCCGCTATCGCGGCGGTCTCGACGCCGCCATCGCCCGCGGTCTCGCCTACGCCCCCTACGCCGACCTGATCTGGTGCGAGACGGCGCATCCCGATCTCGACGAGGCTCGCCGATTCGCCGAAGCGATTCGTGACATGTTTCCCGACAAGCAGCTGGCCTACAACTGCTCGCCGTCCTTCAACTGGAAAGGACAGCTCGACGATTCGACGATCGCCCGCTTCCAGAAGGAACTCGGCGCCATGGGCTACAAGTTCCAGTTCGTCACGCTCGCCGGCTTCCACAGCCTCAATGCGGCGATGTTTGAACTCGCTCGCGCCTATCGGACAGAAGGAATGGCCGCGTACGCCCGGCTCCAGGAACATGAGTTTCGCTTCCACGACCAGCATGGTTACCAGGCGACGACGCACCAGCGATTTGTCGGAACCGGCTATTTCGATCGCGTGACAAATATCGTGACGGGCGGCGTCGAGACGACGGCCCTTGTCGGTTCGACGGAAGCGGAACAATTCGCCGACGAATCGGACATCGCCTGATAGAATGTGAAGCCGTCGCGATCTGGCGACACTGACGGAGCTTTCGTGACGCCCCGTCACTGCGCGCCGACTTTGGCGCATTGCGCCCACTGCGAGGTTCGAACCATGGCGTACGCCATTCCACCGATCGCCCCACCCGTCCGCACTCTGCTGGGCCCCGGTCCCAGCAACGTACATCCGCGCGTCCTCCAGGCGATGGCGTCGCCCATCGTCGGCCATCTGGATCCTTATTATCTGAAGATGATGGATGAGATTCAGGTCATGTTGCGCGAGACCTTCCGAACGAAGAATCGCGCCACGTTCGCCGTCAGCGGCACGGGCTCCGCCGGCCAGGAGGCGACAATTGCCAATCTCGTTGAGCCCGGCGACGCAATCGTAATCGGCGTCAACGGCGTCTTCGGAGAACGCCTCGCTGAAATGGCCCGCCGTGCGGGCGGCGACGTCACGCGTCTGGAGCGCCCGTGGGGAACCGTCTTTTCGCCCGAGGATCTCAAGACCGCCCTCGCGAAGGTCCGCCCCAGGGTCGTCGCCATCGTCATGGCGGAGACATCGACGGGCGCCATGCAGCCGATCGAAGACATCGCGCGACTCGTCCACGACGCCGGCGCGCTTCTCCTCGTCGACGCGGTCACGGCGCTGGGCGGCATTCCTGTCGAAGTCGATCAATGGGGAATCGACGCCATCTATTCCGGCACGCAGAAGTGTCTGAGCTGTCCGCCCGGCCTGGCGCCCGTTTCGTTCAACGATCGCGCCGTCGCCGCCATCACGGCCAGAAAGCAACCGCCGCACAGTTGGTACCTGGATGTCTCAATGCTGACTTCCTACTGGGGCGAACAGCGCGCCTACCATCACACGGCGCCGATCAACATGACGTACGCCCTTCACGAAGCGCTGCGACTGATCCTTGAGGAAGGGCTCGACGCCTGCTTTCTCCGCCATCGGCGCCATCACGAGGCGCTCGCCGCCGGCCTTGCGGCGATCGGAATTGAATTCGTTCCCGAAGAGTCCTCCCGACTGCCGCAGCTCAACGCCGTGCGGATTCCGCCCAACGTCGACGATCTGACGATTCGCAGATCACTCCTCGAGCGATTCGGCATCGAAATCGGCGGAGGTCTGGGCCCCTTCAAGGGCAAAGTCTGGCGGATCGGCCTGATGGGCCATGGCGCCCGACAGGAGAGCGTCCTGTGCCTGCTCGCGGCGCTGGAAACGCTGCTGTTCGAGCAAAAGGCAATCTCCGAAGTCGGCGCCGGCGTTGCCGCGGCAACATCGCAATACCAGCGAGCCTGATGTCCGATTCGCTGAGTCAGGTCACAACTGCGCCATGGCGCCCGACTTCGTCAGTTCATCAGCAGTTCGTCGACAAAGCCCTGAATGTCCTGACTGTCGAGAAGCCCGTCGCCGTTGAGGTCGCCGGCGCACTTCCCATAGTCGCCGGATCCCTCAGGCGCAATCATCGCCTCGACAAAGGCCGGTCCGTCCGTCCCCAGGTCCAGCGTGAAGTCGCCGTTCATGTCGCCCGGCGTGCATGTCGTGAATGATGCGTCCATCTCCGCCCACGCGCCATAGCCTTCGATCGATCGATAGGAACGCACGCGAACGCGACAGTCGTTCCCGGACAGGAGCGGATACCAGGTCGCGCTCGTTTCGCCCACGTCCGTCAGCGCGACCACATCCTCCCAGACCGTCAGTTCCTGCGTCATCGCCAGATCGTCGATCCACACGGTATCCGACCCGCTCGAGACACTTCCGTCCTTCGTGTACACCCATTGCAGGATGTGATCGCCCTCGGGGAGAACCGTTGAATACTGCGTCCAGCCAATCGTCCCCGACCGCTGAAATACGAACTCGCCGTCAATGTAGAATCGGAACCAGTCGTACCCCGATTCCGAATTCACGCGGTACCAGAAACTCAGTGGACCGCCGACGGCCGGCAGGTCGAGCCACGATTCCTCGTCATCATTGATATCGCCTGCACGGGCGGAGCGTAACCCCGTGTGCGGCGATGTTGTCGCGACGAACCAGTTGGCGTCTCCGCCCGTCTCATACGCCGGGTCCAGTTGCGTCAGCTCGAACCCGTCGCTCCACGCGTCCACTTCCGTCGCATTCGTCGTGCCCTGGACCTGGAATCTCGCGCTCGGATCGCCGCTCCACTGAATCCCGATCCCCGAGACCGGCGATTGGGGGGCGCCCGGCGTCGGCGCGAGGACTTGCGTCTTCCACAGCGCCGCATCCACCCACGTCGCGTCGCCGGCGGAGACCGACACGTTGGTCACGACCTGATGGTCGAATCCCACGGCGTCAAATCGCAGGTCATACACGCCCGGCTCCACCATTCGATGGTAGTCACCAACATCCGGATCGCTGAAGACGTCGTGATCGCGGTCGACAATTCGACAGGTGGCCGCCAGCGCGGTTCCATCGGCGGCCGACGTCACGAGCCCCCGAATCCCCCAAAGGCAGGTCTCCATGTAGCTCAGCATCGACTCCCGATTCTCCGACCAGAACTGCGGAATCAACGACGCCGAAGGACGATCCAGATTGCTGACCTCGATCGTGACTTCATTCGTTCCCATGTAGCGATAGCTCCAGTCCTGCATCCCACCGAAGATCGAATACCAGTCGGCGCCGTTCGTGATGCCGTGATAGAACGAGGAGCTGTTCCACATCGGCGGGTTGTACCGGGAATAGGTTTCGCTGATCAGAACGAACATCGCCTCGTCGGGCGTCGGCGAGAAGACACTGGCGCCATCGGCGTTGGAATCGAACGGATAGTTCACGACCAGCGTGCCGCAATGGTAGTTCGCCGCCAGCGTGAAGGATCGCCCCCTGCACCAGTTGACAATATTGGCCGTCTCGGGCGCGCGATTCGCCCCGGAGTTCTCGGGGCTTGTGAACGGATCCGGAAAATCGCGATTCAGGTTCACGCCCTGCGCGTTCTCGCGCGTGTTGGCGACATAGCCGTCCGGGTTCATGCACGGAACGATCCAGATTTCAATCGAGTCCACAATCGACTTGATACGGGCGTCTGTGTCGTAGTTCGTGGTCAGCTCGTCAATGAGCATGAGGCAGAGCTCGACGCCCACGACTTCATCACCGTGCATCGACGAGATGTATCGAAACTCCGGCTCATCCTCTTCGACGCCGACATTGTCCGTAATGCACAACGCCCACATCGTGCGGCCCTGGACGGTCTGTCCGAGGTTGACGCGCATGCAGATGTCCGGGTAGTTCGCCTCCGCCGCCAGCAGCGCCGCTTCGACCTGAGGATACGTGTGGTATTGCTGCGCCATCGCAGTCGCAGCGTTCATCGAAAGCAACCCCAAGACGACGCCAGTGGAAAACCTCGTTTTCGTCATCCCTGCGACCTCCCCGTTTGTCATGTGATTCGAACAACGCGCCGGCCGGCGCCGTCTCGCTGCGCGCACAGACGGCGACTCGGAGCGTCCGTCGCTCCGGCCGTGACAGTCCTCATTTCTTCAGGAAGAAGACGATTCGAACAGGCTGTGGATACAGACGCCTGGCCCATGACCGCGTCTCGCGGAGATGATCGCAGATCGCCTCGCATCGAATCGTCGTCCGATCTGTGGCGGGCGCGCAAACCCCCTCGCGCCCACGCCCATCTTAACCCGCGACGATCCGCGACTCTACGACATCGTCGCCAAATATGGACATATTTGTCGCCATTGGGCGATATCGGCGGCCCGCTCAAACCGACATCGTTTTGGCGCCATTTGAAGCCCGAAGAAAAAGCGAGGTGAATTGGGGACGATCCGATTTCAAAGAGCGCGGTTCAGCACGGGCGCGAGCGCTCCGACGCGCGGCGCCGCCCGTGTATTCGGGCGGCGCCGCCCCCAAAGCCATTCATCCGGCGCCCGTTGGGAGGCGCCGCAAATGGCCGCGGCGGAGATTTCCACCCCACGTATGGGGTTGCGAGGCGAATCTAGCGAGTCCGGGGATTTCGATTCTCTGTCAAGCCGTCCTGGGGGCGCCGTCGGCGTCCTGTGATCACGATGGCGCCGACCAGGCACATGACGACGCTTGCCGGTTCGGGGACTGTCACGGGCGCCGTGATGAATCCGATATCATCAAACCAAAGCCGATTGTCACCGCCTGCGCCGCCGTCGTACGTCAGCGAAAAGCCCGTGAAGTAGTCATTCGCCGGCGCCCGCAGCCCGAAGAACGTGTCCCCCATCGTGGCCGGCTCGAACATGTGTCGCGTGGCGGCGAGACTTCCGCCCGAGGCGAGCGCCCCGGTCACACTCACGTTTCCATAGTCGCGGTTGTTCACGCTCAGCGTCGTCACACCGAAGGCGACGACACGCTCGTCGGGAACGCCATTGAGGATGTTCGTGAAGCCGAACGCCGTGTAGTTGTAGCCGCCCTCCGGTGTGGACGCGAACACAGACGTCCCCGAAATCGCCGTCGGCGATGCGGTGGCGACACCACTGGCGACGTTCGTTCCGTCGATCGCTTCAAACAGGAGCGTTTTGCTCTGACTCACGCCATATTCCAGCGGCAGGGAGCTGAATACAAAGCCGTCGTTCACTCCCCCGCGATCATCGGCGAACGCGTCCGCGATCTCCGACGTGAACTGCGACAGCGAAATGTTGGAACCTGACGCCTCGAAGTCGATCGTGTTCGCCTGCGCCGTGTTTTCGTCGTACACACCGACCGTTGGCGCCGCCAGCGCGACTTCGCCTCCCGACACCAACACGATCACCGCCAATACCAGGTACCTGCTCGAGAATGGCATTTGTTTCCTCCCATCAGCATGCGCCGATCTGGCGCATCCACACAGACACGCTGCTCAGTTCGATCGCTCGCCCCGGCGCCGGCGTTCGGAACCGGGATCGATCGCCAATTTGAATCACTGACGTCATCCACCACGCGACCGGCGTCGGGATCGCCGAAACGCCCGGAAACGGCCTGCGGGCGGCGCCATCCGACGCAAGACTGTTCCAACGCCGCTCCATCGGGCTAGAATGAACATCTATCTGAATCGAGGCCCGGCGCCGCGACGGAACACCGATTCATGATGTCAGTGCGCCAGTTCGACAGTCGTCGGACCATCGAAGGCGGTTTTTTCTGATGAGTATGGGACCCGTCAATGAAGTGACCCGTCTCCTGAAGGCGATCCAGGCGGGCGACGCCGGATCGTCCGAGGCCCTGCTTCCGCTCGTCTACGAGGAGCTTCGGAAGCTCGCCGCCTCACACATGGCCCGGGAACGCCCGGGACAGACGCTCCAGCCGACAGCCCTCGTCCACGAGGCCTACCTGCGCCTCATTGGCGGAAACGACGTCGATTGGAACAACCGTGGTCACTTCTTCGGGGCCGCCGCCCAGGCGATGCGGCGAATCCTTGTCGAACAGGCGCGCAGGCGTGGCCGCATCAAGCGCGGTGGCGATCTCCAGCGCGTCCCGCTAGAGGACCTTCCCGACGGAAGAAACACCGACGAGATCGATTTCGTGGTCCTCGATGAGGCCCTGCGGCGCATGGAATTGGAGGACGAGCGCATGGCGCGCGTCGTCATGCTCCGCTTCTTCGCCGGTCTCAGCGTCGAGGACACGGCGGAAGTCATGGGCGTGTCGCCGATGACCGTCAAGCGCGACTGGTCCTGCGCAAAGGCGTGGCTCTACGATGAACTCAACGCCGACTGATGGCAGACCGCCAGGCGCGGCGGCCCTCGCTCCGGTCCGCCCTCCATCGCGGCGGTCGTGGTCACGGAAGACGCAATCATGCAATCCGGGAGTAACGCCGTGGCCGACGACGGCCTGAATCGTATCAAGCGGCTCTTCACAGAAGCCCTCGCCATGCCGCCCGCGGAGCGAGAGGCGTGGCTCCGCGCCGAATGCGCAGGCAGCGCGACGCTCTGCGACAAAGTCATGCGAATGCTGAAGACGCATGACGACGATACGGGGTTCCTGGAAATCCCGCCGATCTCCCTGAACGAGTCGATGGCGCCGACGGAGGAAGCCCCCGAGTCGATCGGCGCCTATCGCATTCTTCACCAGATCGGCGAAGGCGGCATGGGCGTCGTGTATCTCGCCGAACAATCGCAGCCGATCCGGCGCCGCGTCGCACTCAAGCTCATCAAGCTGGGCATGGACACGAAAAGCGTCGTCGCCCGCTTCAACGCGGAACGACAGACGCTCGCCCTCCTTGACCATCGCAACGTCGCCCGCGTGCTGGAGGCCGGCGCCACAGACACGGGCCGCCCCTACTTCGTCATGGAGTACGTCGCCGGCGAGCCGATCACGCGCTTCTGCGATGCGCACAACCTCACACTCGATGAGCGCCTGGCGCTCTTTGTCGACGTCTGCCACGCGCTCCAGCACGCGCACCAGAAGGGGATCATCCATCGCGATATCAAGCCGTCCAATGTGCTTGTCGCACGGGAAGACGGCGTTCCCGTCCCCAAGGTCATTGACTTCGGCGTCGCCAAGGCCACGGATCAGCGCCTGACGGAGCACACGCTCTTTACCGAGCACGGTCTGATGATCGGCACGCCTTCCTACATGAGCCCGGAGCAGGCCGAACTCTCGGCCATTGGCGTCGACGCGCGCACGGATGTCTACTCGCTCGGCGTCCTGCTCTACGAGATGATCGTCGGCGTCCTCCCCTTCGAGCCCGAAACGCTCCGCCGCGCCGGATACGCCGAGATTCAGCGCATCATCCGGGATGTCGAGCCCTCAAAACCCAGCACGCGCTTCAAGTCGCTCGGCGCGGACACCGGCGCGATCTGCGAACAGCGGCGCATCGATCGACACGCGATGCATCGGCTCCTGTCGGGTGATCTCGACTGGATCACGATGAAGGCCATCGACAAGGACCCGGCGCGTCGCTATCCGTCCGCGTCCGAACTGGCGGCGGATATCCAGCGACATCTGCGCGACGAGCCGGTCACGGCCTCACCGCCGAGCAACACCTACAAGATGCGCAAGTTCGTCCGACGCCATCGCGGGGCCGTCGCGGCGGGCGCCCTCGTCCTGCTCGCGCTGATCACCGGCGTCATCGGCGTTTCGATCGGATGGTCACGGGCCCGCCTGGCGGAACACGAAGCGGCGGCCCAGGCAGTGGAAGCGAGTCGCCAGGCCGAGATTGCCACCGCCGTCAACGACTTCCTGAACAACGATCTGCTTGCGGCCGTCAAGCCTTCCGTGGAAAAGGGCAGAGGACGCGACGTGCTCATGCGCGATGTCCTCTACGCCGCCGCCGAACACATCGAGACGGCCGGCGCTCCGGGGGGCCGCTTCGCCGACAAACCCATGATCGAGGCGGCAATCCGTGAAACACTCGGCGTCACACTGCTCTACCTGGGCGACTACGACGCCGCCGAACCACATCTGACCCGTGCTCGCGATCTGACGACGCGATTCAAGGGCGAGGAATCGCTTGAGGCCATTCGCGCCATCGACAATCTCTCGAATCTCTATCAGAACGCGGGTAGAGAAAGCGAAGCGGAATCACTCCAGCGACAGGCCCTCGACGCGGCCACGAAAGTGCTTGGCCCCGACCATCCCCAGACGCTCGTCGCGAAGAACAATCTCGCGACCATTTACCATCTTCGTGGTCGCTACGCCGAATCCGCTTCACTGTTCAGTGAACTGCTGACGGCGAGACGACGCATCCTGGGTGAAACAAGTCGTGATACGATCAACGCCGCCAGCAACCTCGCCATCGCCTGCGCCCGCGACAATAAGCTCGATCAGGCGGAATCGCTCCTTCGGGAGTGGCTCCCCATTGCGAGAAAGGCGCTCCCCGACGGCGATCCGTCCATCGCCTACTTCCTGAAGAACCTTGGCGAAACCCTCGCGCGAAAAGGCCAGGTTCCGGAGGCGCGTTCGCTGATGACGGAGGCGCTCGAGATCAGGAAACGCGTCGTTGGCGCCGAACATCCCGACACGCTGACCTCCATGCACGATCTCGCCATCCTCTCGTCAGTCGAAGGCCGACACGCTGATGCGGCGCGCCTCTTCGAGCAGGTCGCCAACCTGCGCCGCAAAGTCCTCGGCGAAGCCCATTCCGAAACCATCAGCGCGATGTCCAACCTTGCCAACACCTATATCTCGCTGAATCGTGGCGACGACGCCGAGCGATTGCTGAAGGAGAACCTCGACATCGCGGAGCGACAGTATGGTTCGGACCACATCATCACGATGCGCGTCATGTACCTGCTTGGATGGCTTTACCTGCAACAGGATCGGCTTGATGAGTCGGAGGATATCAACGGCCGACTCCTTCAGGCGCAGCGACAACTCCTCGGTCCCGAGCACTCGCAGACGCTGGGCACCCTGGAAAGCGTCGCCTCGACGCAGTTCCGTCGAAAGCGATATTCCGAATCGCAGGGCAATTACCTCGACCTGCTGGAAATCCTGCGCCGGACCCTGGGGGCCTCGAACCCGGCGACCTGCCGGATTATGGAAAATCTGGCGGAAGTCTACGTCGCTCAGAACAGGATGGACGAGGCCAGGTCCATCCTCAGCGAACGCCTGAGAATCGCGAGGGAGATTGCGGATGGCGATGCGGCGACAGCCAGCCAGAAACTCCTGTGCGCCCGGCTGTTGCTGAACGCGACGCCCGAGGACCTTCGCGATCCGCAGGCCGCGCTGGCGCTCGCTGACACGGCGTGCGGCATGTCGGAGGCGCCGAATGCGCAGGCGCTGTCAATTCTGGCCCTGGCGCAGTTCCGTACCGGCGACGTGACATCCGCGATGGATACGCAGCGGCTCGCCATTGATCGCCTGGACGACGATACGCCGCCGCCCCTGCGCGATCGCTATCTGGAACAACTGAAGTTGTTTCAGGCGCCACCTGAGGGTGAATGATCAGCGGGAACGACCTTGTTCGTCACGAACGGCTGTCCGTGTCCGCCTCGCTCGGCGTGTCATGGTTGAATCGGCCGGTTCGGAAGAAGTGAACAGTCTGCTCCGCGACCTCGGGGCGACACATGATGAACGAGTGATACCCGGGCACGATCAGATGGTCCGCCTCGCCTTTCAGGTGCGTATCGGCAAGATCAACCTTTCCATCCTTCGCCGCCGCGATGACTCCGATGTCGACGCCGACTGGCGCCCCCATCCGGTTCACGACGCTGTCCGAGGCGTCTGACAATTCCTTCAGCGGCTTGATCAGGCGCCCCGCGATCGGCGCCCAGAATCTCGCCGTCGCCGACCCGCCATTCGGTGGCGCCAGCATGACAACCCGCCCCATCTTCGCAGGACGCTCATCCATGAGCGTCCGCCGCACAACGATCCCGCCCAGGCTGTGGGTAACGAAGTGGATTCGATCGATGCCCGGGTCAGCGTCGAGCCTGCGAACGAAATCCGCCAGGCGGGCGCTGTGGGATTCGATCGTTTCCTGCGTACTCGGGTAATCCCACTTGCGTACGTCGAAGCCGACATTCGCCAGTCGATCCCCCAACGGCGCCATCGACGCCGAAGTGCGCCCCAGACCGTGCACGAGCACGACAACCGTCACGCCCTTCTGCGTCGCGGGTTCGGGATCAACCACCGCGCCGCGGCGCGAGGCGAACCACAATCCGCAACACCCGCAACAGGCGACAAATGTCGCGAGAATCAGAAAACGACGTTTGCGTCGCACGACAGCCGCATCTCCTTCTCGCGTCTTCTTCGGCGCCATGCGAGGGAAAACGGACCGACGTAGCGGCGCTTTCTCAACGGGGCCCGCGCCGCAACCTACATTTTCAGCTCGAACATCCCCACGCCCGTCGCGCCCTCCGTCTCAATCTCCACCCAAAGCTGACTTCCGGCGGGGAGCGGATCCGGAACTTCCGCATGCGTATGCCAGTGATTCGGCTCGTCCTTGTTCTCAATTCCCGCCAGCGCCTTGATGGACTCCTCGCCCGTCTTCGTTCCGATCCAGAATCGCACAGCCAGCACCCCGGACAAGTCACCCGTCAGCCAAACGTCAATCGGGGCGTCCCCCCCCGGCGAGATCGCGCCCTCATCCCGCGACGCGCGGACGTCGTAGGCGCCGATGGACGACTTCCCCAGTTCGATCGGCGTCCCATGCTCCTCCGCCGTTGGCGTGGCGGCGTCCGACTTGTTGCTGGCGCTCGTGTTCTGATTCGGCGCCGCTGTCTTCTGTGTTTCGCTCGGCGAGCATCCGCCGAGACTCACAATCACGCACACAAACCCGATTCGACAAAGGTGGTTCATTGCTCTCTTCTCCATGATGGCCAGGTCACCACGCGCCTGGTGTTTCAACCAAGACTCGATGGCGACGCGGCCCCGTCCGCGTCATTTGCCCGATAGATCAGCGCATAGCCCGCCGGCACCACGACGAGATTCAGCAGCGTCGACGTCACAAGGCCGCCGAGCACCACGATCGCCAGCGGCGCGAGCAGTTCGCTGCCCGGCTCCCCCGCCGCCCACGCGATCGGCAGGAGCCCCAGGACCGCCGTCATTGCCGTCATGAGAATCGGCGCCAGCCGCTCCTCCGATCCCACGATGATCGCGTCCGTCAGCGATCGCCCTTCCACCTCCATCAGGTAGGCGTAATGGTTGATCAGCAGGATACCGTTTCTCACGGCGATGCCGAACAGTGTGACGAATCCCACCATGCTGGCAATGGAAATCACGGGCGCCTCGTATCGACCGCCCACGCCGAACAGCGCCAGCAGATTCCCGAGGAAATGGTCGGATTCCGCAACAAAGATCGCGGCGATGCCGCCGATCAGGGCCAGCGGCAGGTTGATCATCACCAGCGCCGCCGAGCGTGTCGAGCCGAATGACGTATTCAGCAGCAGCAGCATGATGATCGCCACGCCTGCGCCCATCACATAGAGCGTGTTCGCGGCTGACTGCTGCGCCTCAAACTGACCACCGTAGGTCACGGCGTATCCCGCCTCACGAACGATTGGATCCACGCGCCGTTGTACCTCGCCGACAAGATCGCCCAGGTTGTATCCGTCGGCCACGTTACAGGAGACGACGGCCTTCCGCTGTGCGTTCTCCCGACTGATCAGGTTCGACGCCTTCTCCACGCCGACGTCCGCCACCTCGTTCAGCCGAACCATCTTGCCGTCACGCCCCAGCAGCATCAGTTCCTTGACCTGTTCGATCCGCTCCCGATGCTCCGGTCCAAGCCGGACGACGATGTCGTAGATATGCACGCCCTCGTTCACAACGGCGACGGATTCTCCGAAGATCGCGTCGCGCACCTGCTCAGCGGCGTCCGCCGGCGTCAGCCCCCATCGCGCCAGTTCGTCATGCCGGTATCGAATCGGCAGCGACGTGATCATGATCTCCCGATTCGCCGCCACATCCCGGGCGCCGGGCAGGGACGCAATTTCTCCCTCGATCTGCTTCGCGATCTTCCGCAGGACACTCAGATCGGCTCCGAAGACATTGATCGCGATCGCCGCGGGCGTACCCGACATCACGTGAGACAATCGATGCTCGATGGGCTGCCCGATCATCGTCGTCACACCCGGCGTCGCGCTGAGGATGGTATCGATCTCTTGGCGCACCAACGCCTTGTCAAAGCCCGGCCTGACAGTGACTTCAATCTCGCTGTTGCTCACGGGTTCCGCATGCTCGTCCCGCTCCGCCCGGCCCGTTCGACGGACGACGGATCGCACGCCCTCGATCGCCGTCAGACGCCCCTCCACACCGGTCGCGAGTCGATTGCTCTCCTCAAGCGAAGTTCCCGGCGGCGCCATCAGGAAGACAGTAAACGTCCCTTCATTGAATTCCGGCAGGAAGCTGGTCCCGAATGTGCCGCCAACCCACAGGCTCATCAGCGTCAGCAGCATCGCCAGGCCGACAGTGAACTTACGATTCCGAATCACCCATCGAATCGTCGGCCGATACATCGACTTCAGCTTCTTCACGACCATCGTGTCGCCGCCATCCGACGACAATCGACCTCGAAGCAGCAACTCGCACAAGGCCGGCGTGACGGTAATCGCCACAATGAAGGAGGCCGCCAGTGAGAGAATGTACGTCACGCCCAGCGGTCGGAAGAATCTGCCCTCGAGCCCCTGAAGGAACAACAGCGGAACGAACACGATCACGATAATGAGCGTGGCGAACATGATTGAGCTGCGAATCTCGTTGCTTGCCGAAAAAATGACGTCTCGCAGACCGCGCCGCTCCCCTGTGGGCGCGTGCTGATTCTCACGAATCCGCCGATAGACGTTTTCCACGTCGATGATGCTGTCGTCCACGACGACGCCGATCGCGACCGCCAGTCCGCCCAGCGTCATCACATTGATCGTCTCGCCCAGTCCGTACATCACGAGCAGCGCAATGGCGATCGACAGCGGAATCGTTGTCAGCGTGATCACTGTCGTGCGCACGTTCATGAGAAAGAGCACGAGCACGATGGCGACGATGACCGCAGCGTCTCTCGCAACGGATACGACATTGCTCAGCGACAGATGGATGAAATCCGACTGTCGAAACACATGGCGATTCAGCGCAATCCCCGCGGGCAGACTCGATTCCACGTCATCCAGAACACGATCCACCGCGTTCGTCAGCGCCAGTGTGTTCGTCCCGGGCGCCTTCTGAATGCTGAGAACAACCGCGGGCTGGCCGCCCTCCGACGCCGTCCCGCGCTTCAGCGCCGGCGCCAGCGACACGTCCGCGATCTGTCCGATTGTGATCGGTACGCCCGCGTCGTATCGCACAATGGTCGATCGGATGTCCTCGGCGCTCTGCACGCGTCCCGTCTGCCGAAGCGGAATCTCCAGACCGTCGACATTCGTCAGGTATCCGGCGCCCGCCGTGCTGTGCGCCTCCGACGCCGATGCGACGACGTCCTTGATCGTCAGTCCGTAGAGCCGCAGGCGATCCTGGTCGACGTTGATCTGGTACTCCGGCAACTCGCCGCCGATGGCCACAACCTGCGAGACGCCCGGCACACTGAGCAGCCGATTCCGCAATTCAAACTCGCCGAACGCCCGAAGGTCCAGCGGACTCACGTGGCCATCCGCTGATCGCAGCGAAATGAGCATGATTTCGCCCGTGATGCTTGTCACGGGCGTGATCTGCGTATGCGTGTCCCGCGGCAGTCGTTCCTCGGCGAGCGTCAGGCGTTCGGACACGAGATAGCGCGCCCGATAGATGTCTACGCCCCAGTCGAATTCGACCCACACGATCGACAGACCGATCGCGCTCGCGCTGCGCACGCGCCGAACACCTGGCAGGCCATTTACCGACGTCTCAATCGGAAACGAAATGTACTGTTCAACCTCGTCCGCCGCGTAGCCCGGCGACTCCGTGATGATCACGACCGTCGGCGCATTCAGCTCGGGAAAAACGTCGACCGCCATCTTCGGCGCGAGGTACACGGCCGCGGCAATGACAAGGACCGCCATCATCGCGACCAGCGCCGCGTTGTCGATCGAGAAGCGGATCAGTTTCTGCAGCATCGCTCCGCCTCCTAATCGTCGTTCGCGTGGAACGTTCCATCCGGATGGAAATGCCCACCGCTCTGACGAGCGCCGGACGTCGAGCTCGCCAGCATGAGCGGATATACGCCACCCAGCACGATCTCATCTCCCACGCGCACGCCGCTCTTGACCTGCACCCAGCGACCATCTGACGCCCCCAGATCCGCCGTCACGCGAATGACGACATCCGGGGTCTTCGGATCACGTCGAAAGAACACCCGCTCCAGCCCGTCACGCACAACCGCCGATTCGGGGATGGCGTTGACCGGCGTCTCGGATCCGTCCGTGAACACTTCCAGGTAGGCCGTCATGCCCGCTTTCGCCCATTGGGGATTCCGTTCCGACAGGTGCAGGATCGAGATCGTCCGCCGTTCGGGATGCGCTTCAACACCCATGTGAATGTGGCCCTCGGCGTAATCCTGAAGGTCAAATCCACCTCCCGGCGGAGGAACAACACGAGCCAGCTGTTCGTTTCGAAACTTGCTGACATCCGTCTGCAGCGCCTCCGCGTGAAAACACAGCATCGTCGGCTGCACGGTATCCAGCACGAGATCACCCGTCTCCACCCAGCCTCGATTCGTGATCGGGAGCCGATCGACGACACCGTCCGCCTCGGCCCGAATCGTCAGACGTCGAATCGAGCGCCAGGGCGGTTCCCGATCCGCGAGATGGGAGTGGGCTTCATCCGATTCATCCGGATCCAGCGCTTCGGCCGGAACGCCGGCGAAGGACGCCGCCCGGTTCAGCGTCACTTCATAACTCGAGTGCGCCGCGTTGAAACCGACCTTCGCCGCTCCCAGCTCCGCCTCGACGCGGGGAAGCGCATTCCGCTTGTCGGCAAGCTGCGCTTCGAGTTCCACCTGTCGCATCTGCGCCTTCGCGAAATTGGCCAGCCGCTGCTCGATGAACTCGATCGATTGCTTCAGCTCATTCAGGTTCGCTTCGGCCACCGCCAGATCGGCGTGACTTCGCTTCATGCCGTTGAGCGATGTGACGAGCTCCTTCTGCATCTCCAGCCAGCCCGGCGAGTCCAGGTAGAAGAGCGGATCCCCTTTCGACACCTGCTGATGACGCGTCACCAGCAGCTCGATGCGCCCCGCCAGCATCACGTGGTAGTCGCGTCGCGCTTCCGGTCGAAGCTCGTACTGCCCCGGAATGCGAATCGTGCTGCGAACGGGTCGGCGCTCCACTGCAACGAATGTCACGCCCAGGTTCTGGCGCACACTCGCCGGTACATCGATCCGGTTTGACGGAGCGTTGTCGGTATGCGATTCCGCATGTTTCCCCTCTGAACGCCCCGGAGCGTCCTGCGACTGCGAATCGTCGCGACACGCCGCGACGCCCGATCCGAAAAGGACCGCGGCGCCGAGTCCGATCATCGTCAGCCAGTTTCCACGCCTGCGCATCATCATTCCGAATCCTCCGCGCGATCCGCACGCGACGCCGCGACCCAGCGCGGCGCCAGCATCTGTTCCAACGCGTTGGCGGCCTGCGCTCGAGCCAATGTGGCGTCGAGAATGTCCAGTTTCGCTTCCAAAGACGCCCGCAGCGCTTCACGCAGCACGAGGACATCGATTTCCCCCAGGTCCAGCAGCGTCCGCGTTTCGGAGATCTGTCGATCCACCAGCGGCGCCAGCTCCGTCTTCAGGAGCGTGAGGCGTTCATCCGCGTAAGCCAGTCGCGTCTCCACACTGGCGAGTTCCCCGATCACCTTCTGCACGACACGCTCGCTCCGCGCCTGCGCCGCTTCACGCTCCGCATACGCCTCGGCAATCCCCTGTCGATTCCTGTTCCAGAGTGGCAGAGGCAACCCGATGCCCAGCCCCGCCCGGGAGAGTCCCTCCTCGATCGAGAAGCTCGGCCCCAGATTCAGATCCGGGTACTGACGCCGAATTTCCAGTCGCAGCGATTGTTCGGCCGCCTCGTAGGCCGCCTTCGCCGACAAAACGCGCGGGTGCTTTGCGAGCAGCGCCGCCTCCCGATCCGGCCTGGCAACGTCCACATCCGTCTGAAATATGGCGGGCACAAGCTGCGCCGGGGCGTTCGGCGCCACACCCATCATCGCAAGCAGCTCCAGCCGTTGTTGCGCCAACGTGTTCTCAAGCGCCTGAATCGTTGTGCGAATCCGGGCGCGCTCGATCTCCAGCACCCGGGCGTCGGTCGTCTTGAGCTCTCCGACTGACGCCAGCCGATTCGCGATCTCCGCGGCCGCGCCGATGCGTTCCGCATAGTCACGGCTCAGCGCCAGCCGCTCCTCGGTAACGGACCACGCGAACCACGCCGATCGCAACTCGACCAGCAGCGCCCATTCCGCAATCGCGACGTCACGCCACGCGACGGTGTAATCCGCCCAGCGCGCGTCCTGCTCGACCGCCAGGCGTCCCGAGATCGGAAGGGTCACGCTCAGACTCGCGTTCACAATCCACGGATTGTTGACGTAGTTGCCGCCGTCGATGCGCCGAAACCCCGGGGGTGTCCGTTCGACGCTGTTGTTGTTCAGGCCACCTGTCGCCAGGGCCCGCGAATTCACGCCGTCGAACGATCCGTTGTCGAACTTGAACCCGCCGGGCCGGCCGCCACGATTGACGAATCGCAGAACGCCCGCCTGAAACTGCGGATCCGGCCACCAGCCCGCTTCCTCGGCGCTCGCCAGCGGAACACCGGCCGCCGCCCGCGACTGACGGAGATCCGGATTGAAATGAAGCGCTATCGCCTCGGCCTCCGCCAGCGACACGCCGTCGTCCACGTCGAACGAGGCGATGTGCTGCGCCCCACGCCGTTCCGGCAGCGCGCCGTAATAGGCGCGAACCGTCGGGACATCGAGGGCCTGTCCCGGCCAGGACTCGGCGAAACGCTCCAGAGTCAGCTCGCGCCGCTCATAGTGCGCACAGCCCGTCAGAAGACCGGCGACGCAGGGCGCCGCCCAGATCGAATGTAGAATGAGCCGTCTCACAGGTATCCCGTCGTGAGTAAAGAGAATGAACCCGCCAGCCAACACAGCGCGCACAGGAGCCTGCGCGCAATGTCACGATGCCATCGCCTGCACAAAGCAGTTGTGGCTAGACCAGTAGCGGCGTATTGATGGGATGAATCTCGCATGGCGCCGACCGATCGATCGGCGGACCACCTTCAAGCGAGAATGGCGAGACAACGGAAGGCGCCTGCGAAATCACGGGAACAGGAACGACCATGTCGTCGAAACACACGGCGAACTCGACGGGATCCTGCCCGGCGCCTCGCGCCGTCACGTCCACACGGCATGGATCGCTCGAGCAATCCCCCTCATGGGAACAGGGCGCGTCATGGTCGTCGCAGGCGCAGCTCATTTCGGCGCATTCGCAGGAAGCCGCTATCGTACGGTCGTCGTGCGGAGCGCACGCGTGCGAAATCACACCACCCACGCAGAGCATGGGCGATACGATCAGCGCCCAAAGCGCTGTCAGCGAGATTGCGTACGTCCGAATCACGTCAGGGTATCGTATCGGGCGACCCGCCCGAGTCAACAAATTCACCCGTAACGCCCGCGCAATGTCCGAGATAGAAGCGCTTCCACAGGAGAATGAGGCCGCCGCGCGACTGTCACACACCGTATGACATTGACGGACGTCGCCAGGTGGACTCGCCATCCTCCACGGTTCGTTGAGCGCAACAGTTCGTCATCAGCCCAGCGCCATCCGTGTCTGCCGCACAGCTCGCAGCAAATCCCGCATGCCGATCAGCCCGCAGACGGCAAACAGCGTCAGGCCCGCGCCGAGACCGATCATCAGCGCCAGACAAACATCATCACTGCGTTCCGACAGTGGAAAGGCTGATGATATGGATGAGAAGACGCAGGCGACGATCGACAGCAGGAGCGCCACAACACTCATGACAACTGAAACGCTCGACAGACAGCTTACGACAATCATGGCGCCCCAGCGGGTTCGACCGCTCAGGTCTTCAATCGTCTCGACAATCAGTCCACCCACAAAGATCTGAAAGAGAACCCAGATACACGCCAACTCAATTCCCACCTCCACGGCCACGGCCTGAAACGGCGCCGACAGCGCCGAACCGCCAATCGTCACCGAAAGTCCCAGCAACGCCGACGAAACAGCCACGACGAAATAGAAGTAGCGCCGCTCGAGCCGTGGGCGCCGACGAATCGAGAGGGTTCGGAAATAGTCAGGATTCCGCGTCGTGTCGACAAGCGTGGACACGAAACCTGTCATCATCGCTCGCAAACCAGACGCCATGGCAAAGGCCATCGGACGCCGCAGACTCGGGTACATCTCCGCGATGGGCCGGCCGCACTCCGGGCACCTGGATGTCAACGGCAGCATCCCGATCTGGTATCCGCATCCTTCGCACGTGAGCTCACGCGCCTTCCACGCGGGACCATCCGCGGGTCCGTCATATCGATCGAGGGAACGAAGATAGACGACAGTCCACCACAGCAGGACAAGGCACTCGATCAGGGGGCCTTTCGGCGCATTCGTTGTCGTGAGCCCCAGCGCGCGATACAGCGCGGGCGCCAGCGCCCACGCGACGCCGAGCGGTATCGCGATCGTCGTGCTCCAGAGCAGCGACTGGCCGCATCGAACGAGCAGCAGGCCAGTCCGCTCCCCCGCAGTCCCCCACGTCCCGACCGGCAGCACAATCAGCATGAGGACGAGTTCGAGAATCAATCCTCCGCCGGCGATCGGCGCCCAGTTGTCGAACGACCGCGCGCGCACTGCATCGTGAAACCACGCGGCCAGGGCTGCAAATGGCGCCATGACAACTTCCCTCGCCGACATTTGCGGCGGCGGTGAGACCATCACGAAGGTCGCGCCATCGTCTTTGCATTCAACAGGCGTCAATCCCGCCGGGTTGTAAATTGCATAACGCGTCGAAAGGATGTAGAAACTCGCCGCGACGACCAGACTGATCAGGTGTGCGACAATCGCCGCACTCCACCCCGATGAGACCAGACGCGCGCCCATCGACTTCGGAAAAAACCAAAGCAACGGGACACAGAGAAACGCCGACATCGCCCCAAGGCGCCGCCCCGCGACAGGCGCATCCGATCGCAGCGCCGGAAATTCACCCGGCGTGTATGCAATGTCCTCCTGGGGCGCGATTGTCGGTTGGGCGATCATTTCGTGGCGTCCATGAGAACCGGATCCATTCGCGCGTCGGGTCGTCGCGCGTCAAGCAACAGGTCACCAATGAGTTTGTTTCCTCCATCTGCGAGGCGCCACGTTGCGTCGGCGCCCCCGTCGTCATCGCCATCGACATACACGGCATATAACAGGTAGGCGTCCTCTTCCGGCAGACGCCGGTATCGCAGAATTTCGCCGTCATACGGATCCATCGGACGTTCAGAAAGCCATCCGTCGCCCGCATCAGAGAGTCGCTCCGGCCAGGCCCCGTGTTCACGTCGATAGTCCGACAGCGCGATGGCCGCCGTCGCCGCAGAATGAGACGCGCAATATTGCAGCAGCCGGAGGTAGAGGCCGTACGCCCTCGTAGAGTCGGCCAGGCCGCCGAGCGGTCCATCGAGAAACGAAAATCGCCGTCCCAGCGCTTTGATGTTTTCAGCGCTTCTCATGCCTTCCGCCCGCTCGACAGATCGCACGACGGCCTCGATCTTGGCGAGGACCGTCCTTCGATCGTTGAAGAACACGGAAAGCAGATTCCAGGCGCCTGTCCGACGCGGTGTCTCAGCATTCACTTCCCATTTCGTGATGTAGGGCAGCGCGCTCAGCACAAGCCATCCGTTCCCGTTGGCGTCCCGAGTGAAGCTTCGATCCAGTTTCAGCGTCCACGCCGCCAGCAGCGCGCTCGCAAGATGCTCGCGCGCCGCGACGGCGTCCTGCCGCCGCCAGGCCATCCCTTCAATCGCGCGAGCGGCCTGTGAATGCGTCAGCCGCCGCTCAAAGGCCATTCGCCGTCGCTCGACGTCGACAGCAATGCGGCATCGGATTCCCACATCCCATTGGATCCAATTGCCGGATTCGACGAGCATCGCCCCTAGACGATCGGCTGCGTCGAGATCCGCCAGCGCGGCGTCGACGTCGCCCTGTGATGCGATACGGAGTCTTGCGCGCGCACACAGCAGCGTCGCAGACTCCTCGAGCCGCCACGCGCCGCCGCCTGAGAGGTGAACGCCGCCCCATTCGATCGACGCCAACTGATCCAGCGCCGCATTCGTATCCTCGCGCTGCAGGAATGCGATCACCGCCTCAAGATGCCCGCGTCGCCCCGGATCCCAGGCGCCCCGGAGGGCGTCCGCCGGCGCGATCGTCTGCGGCCATGGCCGTGACCAGACTTTTCCCTCCGGCGCGGCGGGCCAATGGACGGTTGGCGGCGGCGGAATCGCCGCCAGCGCGGACGCAACCCTCTCGGATCGATCGAAGGCCGGCGACAGCGAATACGCAAACGCCATGTCGTCGACGGTAGGTTGTGTTGTGGCCTCTCGACTCAGACGCGACGCCGCCTGCGCCCCATCCCAACGCGTCAAGGCGACGTAGCCGATCCACCCTGCGCACACCGCCAGCGCACCGAGCCATCCAGCAACCCGCCTCGAACACGCGCCCCGCATACCAATGTCTCCCAGGCCTCTGAGGACTCCTCCCCCGCTCCCATCCTATCGAGCCCCAAGTGGCCATCGTCGCCCATCACTTCCCAGACCATTGGTCTCCGGCGCCTCGCGTCCGGTTCCCGGATGCGGATCAATATTGAAGGGCGAAGGTTGAGTCGCGAGTCCTGAGAGGTGAGATGTGACAGATGAAAGCTGAAGCGTGAGATTCGATCGCTGAAAGGTAAAGGGTGAGATCTGAGCGGTGGGTCCTGAGCCTTGGGCCTTGGGCCGTGAGGGTTGGGCCTGAAGTTCTAATATTGGATTTTGGATTCTGGATTCTGGTTTTTGTTTTTTGGATTTTGGAATTTGGAATTTGGGTCTTGGGTCTCAATTCCCAGTCCCGAATCCTGCGCCCGCCGATCCGCCTCCGACTCTCCAATAAAAAAAACCGGCCGCCCTCGGAAACGAGGACGGCCGGCCGATGCAAAGGGTTGCGGTCAGAGTTTCTGCCGCCCGGGTTTACGGGCAGGCGGGTCCGACCGTCAGGAGGTTGGTGACGAAGTCGTCGATGTCACCGACATCGGCGCCGTTCATACCGTCCACGTCGGCGCAGCTGCAGTCGCCGCCGCCACCGAGCAGACAATCGACGAAGCCCTGGATGTCGGCGCCGTCAATCATGTTGTCGCCACTGACGTCGCCCGCACAGGTGCAGCCCTGCGACGTCGGCTGGTAGTAGCTCGCCGCGATGATCGCGCATCCGGCGTCCACACCACCCACATAGTTGTCGAACATGATCGATTCCAGCTGCTTGCCGGTCACGTCGAATCCGAGACCACTGATCAGCGACGTGTACGAAACCACGGCCTCGATCGTGTTCAGCGGCGCGTCAGGGCTGCTGGCGCGATCGTTGTCCGCGGCGCCGTGGAAACCGTCGCCGGCCGACAGCGGTCCGGGCAGCTTGACCTGCGTCGCGACGCCGGCCGCCGGGGCCGTCGGCGAACCGTTGTTGTTCGCGTACCAGTCAGGTGACTGGATCGTCACGGTGACCGTCGTTGCGTCCGTGAAGCCGAGCGTCATGTTGACGGTACCGCCACCATTGCCGCTCTGGTAAAGGACACCGAGCTCGAAGTTCGTGTCCAGCGCCGGTGTCGCCGGGAAGGTCGAGAGCGAGGAAACAACCGTCTGGCCGGTTCCCGTGCTCGGATCCCACAGCGGCTGGATGCCGATGTTGTCACCATCCGGTGTCGCATCCCACGCATTGCGGCGCTTGCCGACATGGATGATGTCGAGCGACGGCTTGCCCTTCGGATTGACCCAGTACGTCAGATTGCCACGCGTCAGGACACCTGCGGCGCCGCCAAGCGAGTTGACGTTGCCGAAGATCAGACCACGGTCGGAAATCGATCGATAGCCGACAGGATCATCCTGGGCGTTCGCTTCCCCTGGATGCAGGATGCCGTTCCAGTTGTAGTCGAGCGCGACGTAGCCTTCGCCCGGACAGGTCAGTCCGTTGCAGTCCGTGCAGTCACCGTAGTACACGCCTTCGGCGGCTTCACAATCAAAGGGCGTCTGCAGCGAGCAGAAGCCATCGACACAGCAGGCGCCGACCATGCTCGGATCCGGCGTCTCGCACTCGTCAAGGATGAGGTTGCCGTCGCAGTCCGTCGAATCCGACAGATCGAAGACGTCGATGACGCTGTTTTCGTTGCAGTCGCAACCGAAATCACACGTCGTTCCGTCACCCAGGTAGGCGCCGCCGCTGTTGAGACAGACCGTCTCGAACTGGATCGAGCACGCCAGGCCGATGTCACAGCAGCCGCCGGTCGGCGGGCAGGTGATCGTCGAGCACATCGTGCCGGAACCCTGGAAGAATCCGGACTCGGACTCGCACTGCGGGGCCGTGTAGTTGTCCTGGCAGGAACCGTCCGTGAAGCAGCAGGCGCCGATGACACAATCGCCGCCGGACGTCATGCAGTCCGTGCCGTCACCCTGATAGACGCCGCCCGCGCTGACGCAGTCCGATCGGAGGCCTTCCGAGCAGCTGCCATCTGAGAGACAGCAGGCGCCCGGAATCGCGATACTGGCGGCGTAGATGCCACCGCCGGATCGAGTGTCACTGCCCGTCCACAGCGAGAACGTGATCGTCTCGAGGCTCTTGCCGGCGATATCAATCGCGAAGCTGTTCAGGATGGAGTCGCGCGTCACGACGGCCTGAACGAGGTTCAGCGGCGCCGCCGGGACCAGCTGGGCGTCCGTGTCTTCCGTTGCGTCGAAACCGTCGCCGGCGCTCAGCGGAGCGGGCGTCAGCAGCGCCTGCGACGCCACGCCCGCGCTCGGCGGATTCGGGGCGCCGTTGCCGTTCGCGAACCAGTCCGGAACGTGCAGAATCACATTGACACTCGACGCGTCGGTGAAGCCGAGCGTCATCTGGTAGAGACCACCGCCGTACGTGCCGTGGCTCAGGACACCGAGCTGGAAGTCGGCGCCGACCGCTCGCGGCGGATTCAGCGTCGTCGTCGACGAATCGACCACGCCAACGCCATCCGTCGGATCCCAGATCGGCTGAATGCCGAAGGCGTCCGTGTCAATGACATCATCCCATGGCGGCGTGATCTCGCCACGCTTGCCGACGAGGATCGTATCCAGAACAAACGGCCGACCTTCGAACGTGTACAGGAAGTTGCCCGACTGGACCTGGTTCGTGCCGCCACCGACCGAATCCGAAGTCTCGAGAATCAGACTGCGGTCGCCGATCGAGCGATAGCCGAACAGGTCATTGACATCGATCCGCTCGTCGGGATTCGAAATACCGTTCCAGTTGTAGTTGAGCTGAATGAAGCCGTCGCCCGGACAGGCGATCTCTTCGCACGTGGAACCCGGTCCGAAGAAGTACTCACCCGCGTTCACGCAATCCGTCTGGCTTTCGATCGTGCAGGAAGAACCCGAGCAGCAGGCGCCGTCACAGGCGTTCGCGTCGCAGATCGTTCCTTCGCCCTTGAACTGGCCACCGCCGTCGATGCAGTCGCTGTAGAAGGCGACGGTGCAGACGCCGGCCGTGCAGCACGCGCCCGCCGGCTCGCAGATCGTCGTCGAGCATTCCGTCGCGCCACCGTAGTAGCGGCCGTTCGCCAGAAGACAATCATTTTCGGAGACGCCGTCAGAGCAGGTGCCGTCCAGATTGCAGCACGCGCCCGTCGAGCACGTGGCGCCATCCGTCATGCAGTCCGTGTCAGCGCCGAGGAAGAGGCCGCCGGCCGCCGCACACTGCGTCTCGAAGTAGTCGAAGCACATTTCGTTCAGACAGCAGGCGCCCGTGTCGCTCGAGCAGGTCAGCGTGAATTCGCTCAGGCCACCCGCGTCCGGAATGGAGCCCTGCTGACCACCCTGGAACCAGTAGGTCTTGCCCGCCTCGGCAAAGAATGTCGACGATTCGGCGATACCCGGATCCGGGCAGCTTTCCGTTCCGTCCGTGCACTCCTGGCAGTCGAGCTGATTCGGTCCGGGGACACCCGGCGTCGATTGGAACGCCGCGTTGATGCAGTCGTCATCCGGATTCACCGAGAAGCTGACCCAGACGATCAGAACGTTGTCCTGACCCTCCAGCGGCGCCCAGGAGGCCGTGGCCTCACAGTCCGTCGCCGGCGTCCAGCGATACCAGACGTCCTTCGCGACCACCGTCACGCCGCCGTCACAGCTGCCGATGTGACCGGCCGGGCTGTTGTTGGCGCCGAAGTTGTCCACCTGGTTCGAGTACGGAACCGCGCCGACAACCGTCGCCGTGATGCAGTCGTCGTTGCAGACGAAGTCCGTGCAGGTCGTGCCCGCGCCGTAGTACGTTCCGCTCATCAGGCTGCAGTCGTTGGCGCTCAGATCCTGGCAGCCCGACGACATCGTGCAGCAGGCGCCCGTGGCGCACACGAGACCCTCGACGGCGCACGTCGTCGAATCGCCGAGGTAATTGCCGCCGACGCCGTTGCAGTCATTCAGCGTCAGCTCGGTGCAGCTGTTGTCGTTGAAGCCGCAGCACGCGCCAAAAGCGGGACAGGTCACGCCGGCACACGTCGTGCCGCCGCCCTGATAAGCGCCGCCGGCGTTCATGCAGTCGATGCTGCCCATGACGTCCGAGCAGCCGCTCGGCGTGCAGCACGCGCCGAAGGAGCATTCCGTGCCGCTGCAGTCCGTGCCGTCGCCCAGGAACACGCCCAGGCTCGCAAGGCACTGATCTTCAGTCTGGTCCGGGAAGCAGGTCTCGCCGAAACAACAGCCGCCAATGGGCGGACAGGTGACGACGATCGTGTAGTTGCCCGTCGCGCCGTTAACGCCGGCAACGCGGAACAGGTAGGTCGTTCCCTGCGTCGCCGAGAAGATCAACTGGGACTGCAGGCCGCAACTGTCGTCGTTGCAGCCGAAGTCCACCATGTTGATGTCGCAGGGCGGCAGGTAGACCGCCAGCGTTGTGTCGAACGAGCTTCCGCACGTGGAGACCGTGACATCCGCCGTGCACGTGGCCGTCCACGAGAACCAGACGTCGTTCGTGTCGGGATTGTCAAAACAGAGCTGACTGACGTCGGAGCCCGTCGCATTGACCGTCGTCCCGATGACCGGAATTCCGGTCGTCAATGACGTCGCCGCCGAACAATCATTGTTCGCCGGCTGCGCCTGCGCCGATTTCTGGCTCATGCCGATTGCGCACACGACGCTTAGCGCAACCGCGATCTGTCGGGCCACGAATCGCACGTACGATTGCTTCGTACAGCGGCCGCTGACCACTCGCTTCCCTCTCAACATCATTCTCTCCTTCTTTCTCAACCTCCGAGCCCTGACGCCGGCTTGACGCCCCGCTCGGTTCCTACGATGAATTCGCCGCCATCGCCTCGCGCCGGACGCGGGCCGATGAACGGTTTACGAAATACGCTTTGGACTGACAGACGCTGAACTATCGCCGCGCCTGCGCACTGATGATCTGGCGCCCGCCGACGGTATCCCCCCAACTTTGGCGCCGATGATTCATGAACCGACGCCACGCGAAGGTCCCCATCCACCGATCCCCGGGCCGACGCGATGAGACAGTCATCAAACCCGGCATTCACACAACCGCCAGAGAGCGGCGTGTTAATTCCACTTGAAGTTTTGCGGAGGCTGGCGCCCGCGCCCGCATCCGCTTCGTCCGCACAACAGGAAACTGGCGAAACCCATAAGAAAGGCGCCCGCGCTGACGGCGGACCGCACGGTTTCAACCGTGAAAAGGCGCTTGATTTTTTCAAGCTGAGCCTCCTCCCTGACCCGTTTCGCGATCATCGACCGGCAGGAACCGCCGTCGAGGGTCGCGCTACGATTCTCACATTCTACAGAGATGTCGGCTTCATTATTCGTGTAAAATACGACCTGGGCATGTAAAATTGTAACAACGCAGCCAACACACGATACAACCTTCCGGCAGGATTGCATTACCAGCGCGCTTTTGAATCAAAAGTGCAATCGTCGAATTCCCGCCGACATGGTCCGTGCGCCGTCGAACATCCCGGGCCGCGCACGAGGTTCCCGGCGGACAACCCACATTCGGCACAAACCCGAGAGATTCTACGGTCCGCGCAAGCTCGCTTTCCCGCGGGTTCCCAGTCGCCTGAAACGTCGCCGCGCCGGAGTGGCTGGCGCGAATTCTGTTCCGCCGTTACCGGACAATACGGACATGCTCGAGACGATAATACCGAACCTTGCGCGAATCCTTCGGATATGAGACGTGTCGTCGTCAGTCGCCCGCGACACTATGCGTTTGCGATTCGCGTCGAGACGACGGCGCTTCGAAACCACCGACACGATCGGAGTGACAGGATCGCGCCGACCGCGCCACTGCAGAGCGCCATCAATGCGGCGCCGATCACGAGTTCGTCGGCTTCACCATTGACGACAACAAGGACGCCGCATCCACAAACCGCAAGCGCGCAGGCAGCAACGATCAGACGCTGAACGATCGGAAGACAGTGGATTGAGAAGATCGCCGACGACTGCATGGATCGTCGCCCCGTCAGGGCGAGGACAACGGCGACGCCGCCCGACAGGATCACCTGCAGGACAACAAGGGCGACAAACGCAACGATGTACATTGACAGCATCGCGCCCTCGAGTGGATGCAGGAGCATTACCGACAGAATCGCGACAACGCCTGCGCTGGGGATCGCAAAGACCGCCGCGGAGATAAAGAAATACAGTCGATCCCGCTCGCCCGATCGATGGATCGCGAGCGTCCTGAAATAATCCCGCTCCCTGATCAGCGCGAGCTGCATGCGCCGCCAGGCGACGAATGTCGCTTTCACACCGCGGGCGCCGTCAATCACCGGCGGCTGTCGTCGATTCGGCGCCGACAGCTCGACCGGCTGACCGCACTCCGGGCAGTTGCTCGACATGGGAATCAGGGCGATGCGGTAGCCACATTCCTCGCAGAGGGGCGTCCTCGGTTCCCAGCCAGGGCCCTCCGCAGGCCCGACGTATCGCATCGCCGAACGAATCAGAACGACAAACCACCAGAGCGCGACGAGCGAGATGCCGGCGATGTTCGCCGTCATCATGGTTGTGGAAGGCTCCGTCCCGGATTGCCAGAGCGGCGCCAGCATGAAGCCGACGCCAAGCGGTAACCCCATCGTCGTGCTCCACATCACCAGGCGCAGGCAGCGCCCGAACAACCGCCCCGTCCGCTCCCCCGCCGCCGCGAACGGCGCCAGCGCCAGCGCAAACAGCAGGACGCCTCCTTCGATTGCGACAACAACTCCAATGACGCTGGATCCCCATCCGAGCGCAGTCCACGTATGGACCTCAGTCACGCAGATCGTCATCGGCGTAAGCCGGATCTCTCGCACCGATTGCAGCGGGGGTGGCGCGTCGTGACTCAGCTCCATGGCGCTCTGATGAAAACGGACGACGGGATTGGCGTTCGGATACGACGTCGCCCACAGCATCAGACCAACGGCGTAGACGACACTCAGCAGGTGGGCCGCGATCGCGGGGCCCCAGCCCGCCGACGCCATCCGCCAGCCCATCGTCCTGGGGAAGAACCACAGAACGGGCGCCAGCGGCAGCGAGAACCAGCCCAGCCTGCTGCCGGCGGACGGCGGGACAGCGTCACAGACCGGCGGAAGCTCAGCCGGGACCAGTTCGCCATTGCCCTGAGAATCTTGCGGCGTGTCAGTCATGTTTCTGCAGGAGTTCGACTTCTGAAAACGGTTTTCGCCGCGCGTGATGAATCACTACATCGCCATCGCGATCCTCCGCCGCGACGTTGAATCGCCTCGATGGCTCAGCGCCCCCGTCATCCACGCCATTGGGCCCAACACCATACAACAAATAGTCCTCCCCATCTGAAGTCAGACGATATCGAAGCGGCCCTCCGCTGTCAGGATCCCTCGGGATCTCAGCCAGGTATTTGCCGGCGACCAAATCGTCCAGCGAATCCGGAAGTCGGCCGGTTTCGAATTTGTACGCCGATAGCGCAAACTCAGTCATGCCCGCGCTGCGACTCACCGCAATGCGGAAGACCATGCGATGGTAAAAGCCGGAACTGTCAGCCCACAGTTTGAACATCGGACCGTCAAGGATGCCGAACGCCGCCGCCGCCTCGCGCGTTCGCCGCACCGCCTGGCGCGCCTCCGGATACGTCATCGGTCCAAGCGCTTCGATCGCCGCACGATAGCGCGCGATCTTCGATTCGATCGTCCGCCGATCGTTATAGAAAATCGAGAGCGCATTCCACGCCCCGCAGCGCGGTGGTTCCGCGTCACTCAGCGCATACCATCCGTTACCCGCCCCATCATTCGAATAGGTCTGATCGAGCAGCCGCGTCAGCACATCAACCTGCACGGAAACGACAGCTTCCCACATCGCCGGCGCCTCCAGCGTCGTCTGTCTGATGATCGCAATTGCGGCGGCGGCGTCCGCCCTTGAGACTTGACGCTCGAACGCCATCAGATGGACTTCCTCCAACAGCGCCGATGTGAATGCAACACTGCGCAGTAAGTTCCCCGGATCCCTGTACCGCATCAGCATCTTCGTCAGCTTCAGCCCTGTCGCCAGATCCGCCGTGGCCGCCGCAACGTCGCCTCGCCCCGCGTGATTGAGGCGCGCCCGAACCATCAGCAACTCGATGGCCGTACGCATATTCGGCGTGATCGCGATGGCTTGCCCCACGTCGCCGGGTTCGATCGCCGACAGCTGCGCCAGCATTTGCGTCACGGCCGGCGACTCGATGAACTGAATCACGGATCGTTGATTGGGCCGCTTTTCGGGCGCCCATTCGCCGTACGCGGCATCCGGAATATCGACAAGACCGCCGGTCGTGCTGACGTCGCCCCACGCCATCCCCGCGGGCGGCTCAAAGAGCTGAATCGGCGGCAGCGGTGGCGTGGCGCTCAGCGCCGCGTTCAGTTGATGAGTCCGATCCAATGTCGCATCAATGGGAGGCGAGCCTTCGGCGCCGCCCTGGGATCTCGCCGCCGGCGTGATGTCCCAGCGGGTCACAAGGATGAAGAAGAACCACGACAGGACCGCCAATCCGATTCCCCATCGGAGCGAGCGCCGAATACGCGTCCAGGTCGTCATGTCGAAACCTCAGGCCCGAGTGCAACACAGACGATGTCTGAGTCTATGTTCGGCAAACGCCCGGATCAAGCGAGGCGAGCGCACTGCCCGTGGCGCCGAGTTCGCCCCGGCCGCCGGATCAACGCCTTCGAAGGACGACGCCGACAGCGTCGCGGCGAATCATCAGATAACGCTCACTCCTGAATCGCGATGTAGATCCGAACGCCGCTGAACGTGTCGCTGTAGTGTTCGAAGTCGACCGTGAACGCCCGCCGATAGTCGCTCGACTGCGCAAAATAGGACCAGATCTCCCGCCACAGACCGACCACGACTCCCGGCAGATCGCCGTCCGCCTCGAAAACAAGACAGGGCCCCGCCGCCACATGAATGACATCGAGCCCCTCCGGCTTGATATCCTCGTCCGGCTCCGTCTCGCACGCGACACTCAGGCGATAGGCGCCATCCTGATCGGATTCAAACTCGGAATACACGCCGAAGATCCCCGTCGCGTCTCTGCAGTCCGGGACGCGTCCCGCGATCTCCTCGCGAAAGAACCGCTCGTAGAGCGCGGGGATCTTCCCTGTGGCCGGATCCCGCTCGTCGGCGTTCGTCGTCCGACAGGAAATCCCCACAAACCGCCGCGCCTCAATGCGTTCCAGACGAGGATTCATATCGCGCCCCTGATGCCAATGAGAACGCCGACAACACTCACCCGAGTCCTGCCGGCGCTGGAAATTCAATCAACCTGGTTCGCCGCCATCCCGCCGAGCGCCCCCGCTCGGGAGGACGGGCGCTTCAGCAATCGGCGATTCGCCTTTCGGCTTTCAGTATTTCGGCTTTTCGATGCTCATACCGCCGCACACACCTTCTTCGCCGCGTCCGTCAGATCGTCCGCCGCGATCAGCGCATCGAGATTGGCTTCCTTCAGCATGGCCCGCGCCTTGTCGACGTTCGTGCCCTCGAGACGCACAACGACCGGTACCTTGAAGCCGATCTCCTTTGCCGCGTGGATCAGCGCATCAGCGATCACGTCGCACTTCGCGATTCCGCCAAAGATGTTGACCAGCACACCCTTCACTTTCTCGTCGGCGAGGATGATCTTGAACGCCTCGACGGCGCCCTCCTTGGTCACGCTGCCGCCGACATCCAGGAAGTTCGCCGGCGAGCCGCCGTGCAGTTTGATGATGTCCATCGTCGCCATCGCCAGGCCGGCGCCGTTGACGAGACAGCCGATGTTGCCATCCAGCGCGATGTAGCTCAGGTTGTGCTCCTTCGCCCGCATCTCCGCCGGATTTTCCTCCGTCGCATCGAACATCGCCTCGACATCCGCGTGCCGGAATGTCGCGTTGTCATCGAAGTTGAATTTCGCGTCGATCGCCTGGATCTCGGCGGGATGACCATTGGCCTTCGTCAGGACCATCGGGTTGATCTCGGCCAGCGAGCAGTCCTTCTCCATGAAGATCTTCGCCAGCGCGCTGATCACCTTCGAGGCCTGCTTCGCGTGATCGCCCGACAGCCCCAGGGCGTCGCACAGGCGTCGAAGCTGATACGGCTGGACGCCGAGATGCGGATGCACCCATTCCTTGATGATCGCTTCCGGATTGCGCCGATTCACTTCCTCGATCTCGACGCCGCCCTCCCTGCTGACCATGATCACGGGGCAGCCCTTCGCCCGATCGACGACCATGCCGACGTAATATTCCTTGTCGATGTCGACCGCCGGCGCCAGGAGCACCTTCTGAACCTTCACGCCCGCCGGGCCCGTCTGGTAGCTCACCATCGGCTCGGCGAACATCCGCCGGACATTCTTCTCGATATCCGCGGCGTTGTCCGACAGGATCACGTAACCGGCCTTGCCGCGACCACCGGCGTGCACCTGGGCCTTGACGACGAGCTTCCCGCCGCCGAGCGCCTGGATGGCCGCGTTGACGCCGTCCGCCGAGTCGATCACTTCGAACTTCGGTACGGGCGCTCCGGCCTTCTGCAAGAGTTGTCTCGCCTGGTATTCGTGCACGTTCATGGCAGTCTCCGTGAAACGCGGCCCGCTGTTGCTCGCCGCAGTAAGTCTCCGTAATTGCGACGTAGTCTAATCCGACCCGGCGCCGCCGCAAACCGCGCCGCCGACGCTCCGCACGACACACTCGCCGCCGCCCGACGCGTCGGAAGATCGCGAAAAGCCGCCCAAACCCCTCGTTTTCACCGCCCGATTCAGCCGCTATACTCCAAGACTGGTCAGTTTTTCACCCGGCAGCGTTTCTACGAAGGACATACGAAATGGCGAAGTTCATGGGACGCGTGGAGTTCCCTTGCACGATCGAACTCGGCAAGGGACTCGAAGGCGCCATCACCAACATCACGAAGATCGGCTACGTTGACGGTCAGGAAGGCCACCTCGTTTACCGTGGCTACTCGATCGAGGATCTCTGTGAGAACAGCAACTATGAAGAAGTCGCCTATCTGCTGATCTACGGGAATCTGCCGACCGCGGGCCAGCTCGACGACTTCCGCAGCAAGCTCCGCGCCGAACGCACGCTCTCCGAACCGGTCAAGAAGATGATCGCCTCGCTTCCGCGAGACTGCCATCCGATGAACGCCCTGCAGGCCGCCGTCGCAACCATGGGCTGCCTCGACCCGGATGGCCTGACGGTCACTCGGCATGTCTCGTCCCCGAAGGACGCGCTGGAGGTCGAACGCAACGTCGCCATCCGTATTCTGGCCCAGACGCGCACCGCCGCCTCGGCCATCGCTCGGGTCCGCATGGGCAAGGAAATCCTCGATCCCCATCCGGATCTCGACTTTACCGCCAACTACCTCTACATGATGTCGGGGGAAGTTCCCGATGAAACCCGCCGCCGCGTCATGGACGTCTGCCTCATTCTCCAGGCGGATCACGGCATGAACGCCTCGACGTTCACGGCGATGGTCGTCCACAGCTCGCTCGCCGATATGTACTCCACGATCGCCGCCGCCATCGGCTCGCTGCGCGGCCCCCTGCACGGCGGCGCCAACGAGGCCGCCCTGGCCGACATCCAGTCCATCGGCGGCCCCGCCAGGGCGAAAGACTGGGTCGCCCAGCGCATGGAGAAGCACGAGAAAGTCATCGGCTTCGGCCATCGCGTCTATAAGGCCCTCGACCCGCGCGCCGTCGTCCTCAAGGGTCACGCCGAGCGCCTCTGTCGCGAGCACGGCTTTGCCGACCTGTTTGAGACCGCCGCGATCGTCGAGTCGGAAGTCACATCACGAATGGAAGCCGCCGGCAAGAAGATCTACCCGAACGTGGACTTCTACAGCGGTCTGGTCTACCACGCCCTCGGCTTCCCGACACCGCAGTTCCCCGTGATCTTCGCTGTCGCGCGAACCGCCGGCTGGGTGGCCCGCGTCCTCGAGTATCTCCCCGAAAACCGCATCTTCCGCCCGCGAGCGGTCTATGACGGCGCCGTCGATCAGAAGGTCGTCGCCATGGACCAGCGCTGAGGCCGCGAATCCGTCGCCCCGCGTTTTCCCCGGGCGGCGTATCGCCGGAATGACAAACGAACAGGCCCGCCGACAGATGGCGGGCTTTTTTCGTTTGCTCGCAACGCGCGGATTAACGTGAGAACGATTGCCTCAGGCGACTACCAGTCTGAGATGAGCACCCGCACGCCGCTCGACGTTTTGTCGAACAGCTCAATCACATCACGGTTCTTCAGCCGAATGCAGCCGTGCGACGCCGGTGTTCCTATCTTTGCCTCGGCGGGCGTGCCGTGGATGTAGATGTAGCGATCATGAGAGTCGATGCCCGGCCCGGCGTTCTTCCCCGGCTCCATTCCGCGCAGCCAGAGGATGCGCGTGAGTACGAGGTCCTTGTCTGTCGCGTCCCCGGGCTTCCACACCTCGTTCTGATAGACGCGACTCTTGAACACGGCGCCCAATGGCGCCCCGTCTCCGAACCGTTCGTCGATGAAATGCCAGCCCAGGGGCGTTTTGTAGGAATTCGCCTGGCTCCCCGTCCCTTTTTCAGCCGTCGAACACGGATAGACGAAGGCGACGCGCGTCCCCTCGATCCCGACGAGCCGTTGTCGTTTGACGGAAACCCACAGGCCGAGTCGCCCCCCGACGCGCTGCCCCCACCCCTCCTTTGCCAGCGCCTCACTGATATCCGCCGGGAGTTCCGTCCCCGGCACAAAGAGATTGGCTGACCTCAGTTCGTCCACCGCCGCACGACATCCGAACAGGCATGAGGGAATCAGCAGAAGCAGGAACAGCTGTCGCGCGCAACCACGACTCGCCGCTATGTCGGCGCCTTGGCCCGAGCTGAGATCACGCCGACGTTCACACATTGGATCGGCATGCTAACGCACACTCGCTTGTGAATTCAAATCAGAGATCGGGCGCCCATCGCATGTGGGTGGCGGCGTCAGCATGACAGCGCCTCGGCCTCTCGCGACGCCCGAGCCTCTCCGCCCGCGTACCCGAATCGCCGGAAATCCGCCCCATAGTACTCCGCGACGAGCGAGCGCAGGTCGTCATCGTAAAACGATGGCCACGCCGGAAACGCCTTCAGTCGGCGAAGTTGCCCGGATGTCATGTCCGCCGCGCCCTCGACGATGTTGTTCGCATACGGCAGCCGCAACGTTCGAAATGTCGCGTGATACGGCAGGCCCAGTCGTCGTGTCAGCGCGAGCATGTCCGTGTCAAACGATTCGGCGCGCCCGACGAAGTCGATCGATCGCCCACCTTCAAGAAACAGGTACTGCGGCCGCCAGTGCGGATCCAGCAGGATCGGATCACAGCCGACCACATGTTTCACGAAACAACGGAAGCTGATTCCGTTCGCATGATCCACGGGGCGTCCCAGCGACGTGCAGACCGCCTCGATGACGGGACGCGCCGGCGACGCGGGGGCGTCCCAGCGAACCACGAATTTCTGAAGAAACGCCGACACCAGCCGCCGCCGCGGATCCCGAACGAATGCGAATGTCAGGTAGTCGTCGGGAATCGCCAACCGGCGGTCATGAAGCCACTGCGACAGGAACTCATGTGGACGCTCCGGCCAGTCCGCGCGCCCGGAATCGTAGCCCAGCGTGGTCAGGAACCACTGCTTGAGACTGCTGGACGCGACCTTGGGAATCGGGCAATAAACAAAACGGTATTCGTCATTCGGAAGATACGTCGACTCGGGCCAGATCCGGGGCATTACACGTTTGCCTCCACCATGACGACGCGATCCGGCGCGACGGAGGACACATGTCCCGCCGACGCGGCGTTCGCAAGGGCGTCAGTCGTAAATGCAATCGCTTCTCGCATCAACTTCTCGTACCCGAAATGCGCCAGCACACCGCCGCGCATCCGCGTCGCCGTCTCACGCCGCAGGTCCGGCCTCGCCAGGAAGAACTCGAGCCGCTCAACGAATTCCGACTCCCCGCCGAATGTCAGCGTCTCAAAGTCAGGCCACAACTGATCCGCCAGCATGATCTCCCGCCCCTCGCAAACGGCGGCGATTCTCGCCATGGCGCGTTCGTCAAAGTGCAGCGGCCGCCGAGGATCAATTCCCTTCATCTGGCAAAGCCGCTCGAATTCGCGATGCCACGGCGCCGGAAGGTCCGTACCGTAGCACTTCGCCGGGGCGCTCACGCCATGTTTCTGCAGGTACGCGCGCATGGCCCGCTTCACGGGCATGCCGATATCGCCCGCGTGTCGCCGCGCCAGGAAAAAACCGCCGGCCGCCAGCCCGTCCAGCACACGCTGATGCAGCGACAGATTGCAGCCCGAATGCAGATTCACTTTCGCCCGCCGAAACGCCTCGCCCAGTTCCGCCCCGTGCTCGATCGTCCCCCTTGCGAACTCGGCGAACTCGGGATGCGCGTCCCAGCCGTCGCCATAGATATGAAGTCGCCCTCCCGTTGAGCGCGCCCAGTTGGCGGCCCAGCGCAGTGTCTCCTGGCGGATGATCCGCTCCGCCAGCGGTCGCGCGAACTGATCGAGCAGCCCGTCACGCGCCGTCGCCGACAGCGACGTCCCCAGTGCGCCTTCGACGTCGTCAAGCATCACGCTGAAGTTGATCGCGCCGTTCAGCCGCCCGGCGCGATGTCGCTCATACAGCGCCTGTTCGATCCCCTGCAGGATGGCGAGCCCCTTCGGATTGTCACATTCCGCGATTCGGGCCGCCGCAAACGCCTTCGGCGTCTCCGACGCGTGCGTCGCAAACGCAACTTCGCAGTCCAGCTTCGAGGCGTCAGCTCCCGACGGAGTCGCGGACGTCAGTCTCGCCACGTCCGTCGCCATATCGCAGGCCATGAACCGTTCCGCCGGATATGCATATCGCCCCACAAGATCGCGCCTGCCCTGCCCCATCACGAAGTCGAGCTCGCCGAGCGCCTGACCGACCTTCGCGTCGAACAGCCACGGCAGCCGATCCTGAACCCACGTCAGCACGGGCAGGTTGTCCACCAGGATCGCCGGCTGCGAGATGCGGGTATGGTCGATCAATAAGACCAGGTCCGGATCGAAGTCGCGGATCGCCTCCAGCGCCACGATCGGCGAAATATGACTTTGATCGTCGGGTTCGATCACAATCCGCGTCTCGCAGCCGATCGCGCCAAGCGCCGCCAGCGCGTCGCGCGTCGCGTATTGCAGGACCGTCGTGAATCGGCAGGTGATCGACAACACGCGCAGGGCGTCGCCGTCGCCCCGGGTGGCCGACTCGAACCGACTCGCCCAGTACGCGGTGTCGCGCGCCGCATAGCGGCGGCTCACCTCGGCCCGCAGCGCATCGACCTCCTCCCGGCGGGCGTCAATCTGACGCTTCAGCACCGGCTCGGCGCGAGACTCGTGGTTCCATGGCGCCGTCAGGACGATCGACTTCGGCAGCGGCGCATTCGGAGTCTCAGTGATATGACGATCCAGCGTCTCGTAGGCTGATTCGCCCACACACAGGATCGCACGCGGCGCCGCCAGCGCGTCCGTCCAGTCCGACACGTGCAGCGCAACGCCAAGCGCCGAAAGGTCGGTCTCGATCTGGTAGACAAATGGAGACGACGAGTTCATGGTTCGGCACGACGCGGACACGTACAGCGGGAACTGCGCGCCCAGTCCGACGCCCTCGATCACGATCGGCGCAATGACACGATTCTCAACCTGTCGCCGCAGACTCTCGAGCGTTTCCGCGGGTTGATGCCGCCCGAAGCACGGGCGCCAGCATTCCGTCGCCCGATCGAACACGTCCCAGCGACCTTCGCGCGTGCGATGCAGTTCAAGTGTGTCCCGTCGCGCCGCGAACGCCTCCCGCACAGCGTCCGACCAGTCCCATCGCGCTGCAAGGGCCCGAAGATTGCGCTCAAACGTCGGCCGGACGACCTCCCAATCGACGAGTCCGTTCTGAGTGGGAACGCGCAACTGACAAAGGAGATCGCGAAGCCCGATTTCACCCAGGACAACAGGATCGAACCGCTCCGCGACGTCGGCCGCCCGATGCAGCAGCCCAAGCTCCGTCAGACAGCGCACAAGCGCCAGCCGCAGTTCGCCGTCTTCCGGCTGCGCCGCCAACGCGAGCGTCGCGATTTCGATGAACTCATCTCGCTGGCCGCGATCCGGCAGCGACAGGAGCTGTTCCCGAGTCAGGTTCGCCATGTCCGACGCATCCTCCGCATGCCGCCGGCTGCGCTCCGCATCCTCCCGAGGCATGGACACTTGCGCGATATCGGGCGTACCGCTCCGTGGCCTTGAGGCCGACTCGCGAATCGACCGATAAAGCCAAGGGAGACTGCGCAAACAGGCGGATTCGCGCAAGCCTTGCGCATCAGCACATGCACAACGCCAACGACCTACCGATCACGATCTCGCTGCCGCAGGGCTTCACCATCGGTGGCGTCACCACCTGGGCCCTCGCGATCGCTCGCCGATTCGCGACGCCCTCACGCCAGGTCCGACTGATCGCCCATCCGCCGCTCGAGGGACACGCGACCTTTGATCCGGCGCCATCGCTTGCCGACGCCAACGTCAGAATCGTCCACGCCCCCGCGCTCAGCTTCCAGGCCGATTTCGATTCATGTGTCGCAATCTACGCCGCCCAGCTCCCGACGCTCCTGCTGCCCAACCTCTGCGCCGAGTCCTTCGCCATCGCCGCGCAACTCTCGGAATCCCGCGCCAATGACCTTCGCGTCATCGCCTGGATCCACGGCGACAATCCCGTCGACTACGCCTACCTCGAACACTACGAACCGATCGTTCATCGCTATGTCGCCGTCAGTCGTCAATGCCAGGCGGAATTCACGTCGCGACGCCCCCATCGCAAACAGGACATCGCCTACATTCCCCACGCGCTGCCGTTACCGAGGCCAATCGCACGATCTCCCCTGAAAAACCGCCCGCTTCGAATCCTCTACGCCGGCCGCATGGAGCTTGGCGTCAAACGCGTCGTGGACATCCTCGCCATTGCGCGCCGACTGTGCCACCTCGACATTCCCTTCGACCTTCGCCTGATCGGTGATGGACCTCACGCGGACATGATCGACGCCCGAATCGCCTCGCTCACACAGGAACTCAACGGGCGCCGTGGGGCGATCCGTCGTGAGGCCGCCCGAGGACCGCACGAGATGGACGCCGCCTGGCAATGGGCGGACGTTGCCATTCTCACATCCCGCCTCGAAGGCTTCAGCGTCAGTACGCTGGAGGCCATGGCGGCGGGATGCGTCCCTGTCGTGACGAATGTCGCCAGCGGCGTGTCGGACATCATCCGCCACGGCCGGAACGGAATGACCTTTCCGATCGGCGCCATCGAGGCCGGCGCTGATTGCCTGGCGCGGCTCGCCGCCTCGCCAGACGCGCTCGCAGCCATGTCGGGCGCCGCGCGCGACACTATCGCCTCCGACTTCGGCGTGGACCGTCACGACCACGATGTCGCGTCACTCTTCGCCGGCGCGGTCGCCGACGCCGATCGACAATGGCCGTCCGCCGTCAGCATCGCCATCCAGTCGATCGAGGCGCCGACAGGCGCCGTGCCGCAGGACGCGCCGTCGCCAACCTACGACAGAATCGCGGCGTTCCTGTGTGACCAGCCGGATCGCAGGCGGATCGTCGTCTACGGACTCGGCGTCAACGGACAAACACTTGTCGAGCGCATTCGCGCCGACAGGCGCTTTCATGATCGCGCCCTGCTCGGCCTGGATGATCATGCGAGCGACGATCTCCTGGCGACGCTCGAACTGCCTCGCGCCACGATCGATGGACTGACCCCATGGCCCGATGACGCGATCGCGGTCATCACGCCGAATGTTCCGGATCGGATGTGTGAGCGCCTCGAATCGATCGGCGCCTGCCGAAATACGGACTTCACTGCACTCGCAACGACAAATGTCATCGAGTCGCCGCAGGCGCCAGGTCGGATGGAGTCCCTTTCATGTTGAGTGGCGACTGGCGAATACTGCTGTCGCTCCCGCTGGGCCTCGGCGCCAACGGCATGACCACGTGGGCGTTTCGGACAGCCCGGGCGCTCGCCGATCGCGGGCGTCGCGTGACGATCGTTGCGCACGACGCGCCCCAGGGCGATCCGGTCTTTGACGCAGCGGAACTGGACCTGCCGAACAACGCCGAGATCGCCCGTCTGCCGGCGCTCCGGAATCCTGAGCATTGGGAGCGGATCCTCGATGGCTACAGACGACTCCTTCCCGCCGTCCTGATTCCGACAACCATCGAGCAGAGCTTCGAAGTGGCGGCGGCTGTTGCCCTGTGCGCCCCCAGCCGGGTGCGCGTGATTGGCTGGAATCATGTCGATCACGAATACGACTACACGTGCCTGCGGCATATCGAACCCATCTGCAGCGCCTTCATCGCCAACACGCGCCAATGTACAGAACGGCTCGACGCGCACATTCCGCATCGATCCGATGATATCGCCCGCATTCCCCATGTGCTCGGCGCCGTCGAACCGAGGCCGCCAGCGTCATCGCACAATGGCCCCATCCGCATCGGCTATGCCGGACGCCTCGTGGAAACACAGAAACGCGTCGCGGACCTGCTGGAAGTGGCGTCGATCCTGGAATCCCGGGGCGTTCCCTTTCAGATGCGAATCGTGGGCGACGGTCCCTCTCGCGACACAATCGCGAGCTTTGCAGACCAATTCAACCTGCGCCAGGCGTCTGCGAACGAATCGCCGGCCGGCGCTTCTCGAATTGAATTGTCGGCGTCGACGCCGCCGACACGAATCCACGAATTCTGGAGTGACTGCGACTGCCTGCTGCTCCCCTCGGTCTATGAGGGACTCAGCATGCAGCTGATCGAGGCCATGCAACACGGCTGTGTGCCGATCGTCAGCGCCAGAAGCGGCGAGGGCGACGTTATCGAAGGGCGGCGAAACGGACTCACGTTCGAAGTCGGCGATTGCGAGGCGGCCGCCGACTGCGTTGCCGCCCTCGCAGGCTCCCCACAGTTTATGCGTCAACTCGCCGAAGCGGCCCGTCAGACGATCGCAGCCCTGTGCGCACCCGCGGCGACGATCGACCGCCTTGATGCAATCATCGAGTCCGCGATCGAGGCCCCCGACCGGCGCTGGCCCAGAACGAGGCCCCTGTCCGTGCGAGCGACGTCATCCGGGGCGGAGGATTCCGCCAGCCAGGACGCGGCAAGAATGCGTTCGGCCCTCACCGAGCTTGCGAACCGCGGCGGGCGCGCCGTCGCGATCTACGGGGCCGGTCGCCACACACAATCCATCGCGACCGCGTTCATCAATCCGCCAGTCGAGATTCTCGCCTTTATTGAGGACGATCGAAGCGACTCCGCACAGACGCTCTGGGAATGGCCGATTCTCTCTCGCGCCGAAGCAATCGCTCTCGATATCGACGCCGTCATCATCAGTTCCCGTATGAACGAAGCGCAAATGCTCAGGCACCAACCCGAGTTCGCGTCCGCGGGAATCGAGCTCTTGCCGCTCTACTCCGAAGGACGGGCTGCAATTCCTTTTTCGACGTCCCGCCGCCGTCCGAAGTCGGGCGCCAATTCCCTGACTCAAACCACACCACAAGCCCACGGAGTCGCAGGCGTATGAATCGACCCGACGTCTTCCTTATCTCGATCGATTGCCTTCGCCCGGATCACGTCGGCGCGTTCAATCGCCTCTCGCGACTCACACCGAACCTTGATCGCGTCATCTCAGGTGGCGCCATCTATACACGAGCGATGTCACACGCACCGTTCACAACGCCGGCCGTCGCGAGCATCCTCACGGGTCGTTATCCCTTCCAGCATGGCGTGCGCCTCCTGCTGGGCCAGCTCTGCAATCCGGCGGCCACGACCCTCGCCGAGGCCGCCAAACGCGCCGGATACGTAACGGCGGGCTTCCCGTCGTCGTTCATTCTCAATTCGCCGACCGGGCTCTCTCGCGGCTTTGACGAGTACTGCGATGTGGAAGACGGCGTCATGACGCGCCGCGGCGGCTGCTGGCGTCACGGCGCCCCGCTCAATGTCGCGCTGGATGAATTCCTGACGCGCGCCGGCGATGACGCGGTTTTCTGCTGGCTTCACTATTTCGACCTGCATGAATACCACCTGGATGAATCGGCGCCGCATCAGACGACGTACGCCCGGGACCTGCGTGAAAAGGTCGATGGCGGATGCGTCGCATCCCTCTTCCGTATTCTCGAATCGCATGACCGCATGAGGAACGCCGCATTCATCTTCACAGCGGACCATGGCGAATGCCTTTACGACCACAACGCGCGAGGTCACGGCCAGCACCTTTACAACAGTGTGCTCCACGTCCCGCTCGCGATCGTCTGGCCAAACGTGATGCGGCCGGGAGAGGTTCGACGCGATCTGGTTCGACACGTCGATCTGCTGCCGACACTGCTCGATATCTGGAACCTCGAACCCGACGATCCAGCGCTGGCGCCGCCGGGGCGAAGCCTGCTGGACGAGCCCGCCACCGATGAGATTACGTCATACGCCGAGGCCTCCCCGCGCCAGCTCTTCGACGGCGCCGCCGCGGAGGTCCGCCCGTTCGAAGGCGCCGAAATCCAGTCGATTCAGACTTCGCAATACAAACTGATCCGGAAGGAAAACGGGGACCGTGAACTCTATGACCTTCTGAACGACCCCGGGGAATTCGCGGATTTGATGACATCAACGCGCACAAACGCCGAACCGATCGCCGCCGATCTCGCCGATCGCCTCGGCGACCTGCTGCGGGCGGAGACGTTCGCTTCGGCCACGGCCGCAATACCACAGGAACAGGTTGTGCGAGATCGTCTCCGCGATCTGGGATACGTCTGACGAGATTGGCGCAACACGATATGAGCACACAGAATCAACAGGTCGATCCAACAGCGCGCCTCGCGCCCTCCGTTCGCATCGACATCGCGCCGGACGCCCGACTCCATGTGGGCCCGCGGGTATCAATCGCTGATGGCGTGATGATCGACATTGACGATGAAGGCGTCATCCGCATCGACGAACACGTCGCGATTGCCCAACACGTTACCCTGCGCGGACACGGTGACATTCACATCGGCGCCGGCGCTGTGATCGACGCCGGCGTCGTGATCGACACGCGCGAATTCGTCCCCGTGACGTTCGCGCCGGATCAACCCGCCGCTGTCATCAGGCGACCGATTCGGATTGGGCCTCGCGCCCGCATCGGCGCCAACGCGGTCCTCCGGGCCGGCGTGACCATCGGCGCCGACGCCGTCGTTCCACCCTGCATGTTTGTCATGCGGGATGTCCCGGATCGCGCGATCGCGTCCCCGGCGCATACGCCGATGGATGCGACATCTGAAACACTCCGATCGCCGCGTCGCTTTCTCTTCGGATTCTGCCGCTGGCACGAAACCGCCCGCCACTTCGTCACGCTGGCCAATACGCTTCGCGCGGCGAACATCGACAGTCGAATCTATGGAACGCCCCTGACGCTTTCGCGCCTTCCCCGCCTGCGGACCGAACAGGCGATCGCCCACGACGACAGCGCCGACATGGAACGCGTCCTCGATGACTGGCGCCCCGACGTTCTCTTTGTCTGGAGCGGCGCAACGCAGGTGGACCAGGCCCTCCTGAACGCCGCGCGCGATCGCAACATCGAATGTCGCGTCGCGGAGCTCGGCTGGTTCCCGCAATCACGGACAATTCACTTCGACCACGAAGGCGCCAACGCAAGAAGCTCCATTCGCAGGCTCGATCTTTCGCAGGTTCGGATCGACCCGCGATTCGACGACTGGCTTCATGCTCGCCGGAACGAACTCGCAGAAGCCGCGCCCGACATCGACGGTTATATCTTCGTTCCCCTGCAGGACATTCGAGATACGAACATCACGCTCGCGTCGCCCTACGACTCCATGGACGCGTTCGTGTCCGCCCTCGCGATGCGATTCCCGAATGAGACGTTTGTCGTTCGACCTCACCCGTGCTTCAACGACGTCTGGATCACGCCTCGGCCCAATGTCATCGTCCGACGAGACAAGTCCATTCACCCGTGGCTGCAGCACGCCGACGCCGTCGTCGGAATCAACTCCACGGCCCTGCTCGAGGCGTTGGTCTACGGCAAACCGTCGCACGCCGTCGGTGTGGGTCTCGCCACAGGTCTCGATGTTCTCTTCGAGGCGCCAGATGTCGACGCGCTTGAAATCCATCGTTCGATTCCCGCCGAACGGATGGATCGTGTTCGACGCCTGCTCAGCGAACTGGTCTTCACTCGGCAGGCCTGGACAAAGGACCTCCACTACCTGGATCGACTTCCGCAGATCTACGGTCTGGCCGACATTCTCTCCGCGGCGCCAGGCGCATCTCCCGCCCGACCAGCGGCGATTTCTGCGCGAAGTTAGCCAACGCGCCGTATCGCGTCTTCCCCGGTCCCGTTTGGCTTAAGCCCCACCGCGCCACGGACGATGTGTTATCAGAACCTCAATCACGGAGTCCAAGGATGGCCCGCGCGCAGAAACAGCGATCTCGCAGGAACACACGACAGAACATGCGGAAAGTGGATCGCCGCTCCGAAAACGGGGGCGCCGTCGCCAACTCGTCAACGCGGATCGCGGGCACAGCTTCCAGTCGATTCGCCAGGTGGGCCCCGCTGCTGCTGATTGTCGCCGGCGCCCTTGCGTACAGCTCCAGTTTCAGGGGCGTCTTCCTGCTCGACGACATCATTCGCATTCGAGACAATCCCTATGTCGCCGGTCCCTGGTACGAAGGCGCATGGCTGGGTGACAAACTCAAACGCCCCCTCGTCAGCCTGTCCCTCGCCATCAACAACGATCTCGGCGGTTCACTCGCCGGCTATCACGCCTTCAATCTCGCCTTCCATCTGATTGCGGCCCTCGCACTGTATGGCATTATCCGTCGGACGCTTCGTCTACCGCGACTTCGTGATCGATTCGGCGATGTCGCCGATATGCTGGCGTGGATCATCGCCCTGCTGTGGGCGCTGCATCCGCTGCAGACAGCAAGCGTCACATATATCATTCAGCGCTGCGAATCCATGATGGGCATGTTCTACCTGCTCGCCCTCTACTTCGTGATTCGCGGCGCCACGACAACCCGCTCGAAACGCTGGTACGCCTTCGCGATCGTCGCCGGAATCAGCGGCATGCTCTGCAAGGCCGTCATGGTCACGGCCCCCGTCATGATCCTTCTCTTCGATCGCATCTTCCTGACGGACTCATTTCGCGAAACACTTCGCCGACGCTGGGGCCTTTACATCGGGCTTGCCTGCTCACTCGTATTCCTGTCCGACGGTGGGTTCTTCTCCAACATGTTCAACGCCGTCGCCAGGCTGCCGATGACGGCGGCGGAACCGCCCAGGGGACTCGGCGGCATCCCCCCGATCATGTACGCGGCGACGCAACCCGGCGTCATCCTGCATTACCTTCGCCTGTCCTTTATTCCCGTGGGCCTCTGCTTCGACTACTGGTGGCCCGTCGCGACTAAACCGTCGCAGATCATTCCGCCGGCGATCCTGCTTGCCGTCATTGTCGGCGCCATTCTCTGGGCGTTTCGCCGGAAGCCCGAGTACGGTTATCTCGGGCTCTGGCTCTTCGCCATCATCGCACCGACATCCAGCATCCGACCGCTCCAGAGTGTCGCCTTCGAACATCGAATGTACCTCTCCCTCGCCGGTCTCATCGGACTCGTTGTCTTTGCCGCCTACGCGTTGATTGAGCGGGCATCGGAAAGTAACGCCACAACGCCGCGCCGTGTGGGCGTGATTGTCGCGCTCCTCGCCGCGACCGCGCTGGGCTTCGCGACATTCGAACGCAACAAGCTGTATCACAGCGAACTTGGAATGTGGGAGGATGTCGTCGCCAAGGCGCCGAACAACCCTCGCGTCCGAAGCAACCTCGCGCTGAGCCTGGCCCGGAAGGGAGAGTTCGACGCAGCCATCGACCACCTCGAAAAGGCGCTCGCCCTGTGGCCCGACTACGGCGAGGCCCACAACAACATGGCCATGGCCCTGCTTCGGAAGAACAAGCCCGCCGAAGCGCTCGCCCACGCCGACGAAGCCCTGCGCATCTGGCCCGGCAATCCCGACGCCCATGTCAACAAGGCGGGCGCCCTGCTCGACCTGGGTGATCCGCTGACCGCCATCAAACACTACGAACGCGTCCTCGAACTCAAGCCCAACTACGACGCGATTCGCAGCGACCTCGGCGCCGCCTACGCTCAGGGCGGCATGCTCGACAAGGCGATCGAACAATACGAACTGGCGCTCAGGAAGAACCCCGACGACTGCATGGCCATTAATAACCTCGGCGGCGCCTACTTCGACATGGGGCGCGTCGACGACGCCATCGCCAACTTTCGTCGGGCGGTGGAAATCAACGACGAATACGCCGACGCCCATCACAACCTGGGGCTGGCCCTGAAAAAGCAGGGGAAAATCGAGGAGGCCATCGCGTCCTATCGCCGGGCCATCGAGCTCAATCCCGACTACGGCGACGCCCACAACAACCTGGGCAGCGCCCTGCTCGCCACCGGCGACGCCGCCGGCGCCGTCGCGGAATTCGAGACCGCCCTGCGTGTCAAACCCGATTTCCCGATCGCCCACACCAACCTGGGCCACGCCCGCTACTTCCTCGCCATCGCCCACGAAAAGGCGGGGCGCATCGACGACGCCATCGCCACCTATCGCGCCACCCTCGAGATCCTCCCCGACCATCCCCAGGCCCAGGCCCGCCTCAGCGCCCTGCTGGCCCGGGATCAGGTCGCCGTCGGCGCCGCCGAATAGGGTCTGAACACCAGCCGCCCCGGGCGTTGCGGCCCGGCCATCTTCGGATAAAATACTGGGCTCGATTCGCGGGAACGCATCCGCGACGTGGCCGGCCCGACCGCTCCGACGGGCGCCGGCGGCGTGATGTTCCAACAATGGACGGAGCGGTACCTCGATCGCCCGCCTGGCCCGCAGCCAACCTTCGAATTGCGGCCCGGCAAATGACTTGGGTGATCGATGTGATGGAAGGAGTTCAGTATGGGTAATTATTGTGGACCGAAGGTGCGCCTCAGCCGCGCCTTGGGCGTGCCGATCGCCGAGACGCCGAAGCACATGCGGCTTCGCCGCGAATCGCCGCCGGGCATGCACGTGCTTCGACGTGGTCGCCGCAAGAGCCTCTATGGCCAGCAGCTCATGGAGAAGCAGAAGCTCGCGCGATACTACAACGTCCGCGACGGTCAGCTTCGCCGCTACATGGAAGAGGCGACCCGCGCCAAGCGAACGACGCCGCTCGTCCTCCACGAAATCCTCGAAACGCGACTCGACAACGTCGTGCGTCGGCTCGGCTGGGCGCGAACGATCTGGCAGGCCCGCCAGATGGTTTCCCACGCCCACTTCAAGGTCGACGGCGTCAAGTGCAACATCCCCTCCTTCCGCTGCAAGCCGGGCATGACGCTGACCGTCAAGCCGAAGAGCCAGAAGTTCGTGAAGGAGATGAGCGAGACGGCCGAGTTCCACCTGAATCTCGACTGGCTCGAGCGCGACGACACGAAGTTCGAAGCCAAGATCGTCCGCATGCCGTCGCTGGAAGACAGCCGCATCCCGTTCGACATCGACTACAACAAGATCGTCGAGTTCTACAGCCGCTAAGTTCGGCTGTCCTTCGAACGGACCATCATCACAGCATTCATCATCCCGTCGGCGCCCACGCCGGCGGGATTTTTTGTTTCCCGCCGCGACGCACGTCGGTCAGCGGACGCGCCGTCCGCGGTGGACCACCCAATTGCGCCCGCGCGGCCGCGCAACTCGGCGGAGCATTTGCAAATTCCGGCGGGACTCGAAACGCAAAGTCAACGGCGCCACGCTTCCCCCGTGCATTCCGCTGTTCAGCAGGACGGCGCGGGTGACGCGTGGAGCCTGGATGTTAACTGGATTGGATGGCGACGATGCGCGGCGCCTCAGGCGGCGCTGGATCGTGATGACTGCGACTTGCGTCGGCCCTTGCGAAAGGGCTTCGGCGGTGCGCTCGAATTCGGATTCGCCTTCCCCTGCGGACGACCGCCCGGACGACGCTTCTTCGATCGCTTGCGTCGCTGAGACTCGCCGGCGTCTGTTGTCGGGCGCTCTTCCCAGGTACCACGATGCGTCGGGGCCGATCGCGTCTTCTTGCGCGACGGGCTCGAAAACCGATTGGCGCCCTTTGCCACACGGGGTCGCGAAGACGCCGGCGCCGCCGCGCGATCCGCCGCCGCGGGCGCGGGAATCGATGCGGGAAGCGTCGCCCGCTCCAAAGGCGTGCGAATCAGCTTCTCGATCGCCCGAAGACTCGGCCGATCTTCCGGCGTGCAGAAGGAGACGGCCGCGCCAGAGGCCCCGGCCCGACCTGTCCGGCCGATGCGATGGACATAGGTCTCGGGATCGGGCGTCAGGTCGTAATTGAACACGTGGCCGATGTCGTCGATGTCGATGCCGCGAGCGGCGAGGTCCGTTGCCACGAGGACCTGCGTTCGCGCCTTGCGGAATTCATCCAGGGCGCGATTCCGCGCGGCCTGGCTCTTGTTGCCGTGGATCGCCGCCGCCGTGACTCCCGCCTTGTCGAGCTTGCGGGCCAGCGTGTCGGCGCCGCGCTTCGTGCGCGTGAAGACGAGCGCCCGATCGCCGGGCAGCTCGCCGATCAGATGGACGAGCAGCGGCGTCTTCTGGGGCTGATCGATGTGATAGACGCGATGCGTGACGCGCTCGGCGGGCGTCGCAACAGGCGCCACCTGAATGGACACGGGCTCACGGAGCAGATCGTTGGCGAGCTGGCGAATGGGCGGCGGCATCGTCGCCGAGAAAAGCAGCGACTGCCGCTGTGCCGGCGTCTTCGCGACAATTCGACGCACGTCCGGCAGAAATCCCATGTCAAGCATGTGATCCGCCTCATCCAGGACCAGGTATTCCACCTTCTCAAGGCTGACAAATCCCTGGTTCATGAGGTCGAGCAGGCGTCCCGGCGTCGCAACGATCACGTCCACGCCGCTTCGCAGCGCCCGGACCTGCGGGTTCTGGTTGACACCGCCGAAGATCGCCGTCGTTCGAATCGATGTGTGCTCGCCGTAATCGGCGAAGCTGTTGAGGATCTGCTGGGCGAGTTCGCGCGTCGGGCAGAGCACCAGCGCGCGAACCTGGCGGACGGGTCCTCGATCTTCCCTTCGATGGGCGCCGCCGCGTCGATGAACGGGTCGTCGATCGCGTCGGACGGGCCGATCTTCGGAGACGCCCGCCCCGAATTCCTCTTCGCGCTCGGGAGTCGCGACCGGACGGGCGCCGGTCTCACAAAGTCGCTGGATCAGCGGCAGCGCAAACGCCGCCGTCTTGCCGGTCCCCGTCTGGGCGCAGCCGAGCACATCGCGTCCCTCAAGGATGACGGGAATTGCCTTCGACTGGATGGGTGTCGGGCTCGTGTATCCGGCGTTGCGCACGGCGCGCAGCAGCGGTTCAGCCAACCGCAGATCTTCAAAAAGCATTCAGGTGGTTCTCAATCAGTGGGAAAGACCGGGATGTGTCCAGCGCTCGCTGCGCAAGAAAAAACCATCGGCGCCGATCTCATGCTCCGATGGCCGACATTGGACCGATCCAGGAGACGACGTGTGAATTATCGCCTGCGAGAGCACAAACGTCAATCCGGCGGCGGGCGCCCCGACGCCGAAGGATGCCGCCAGGACGGCGGAACGCCGATAACGCCGGAAACCCGTTATTGGGGAAGGACCTACAGGAATCGGACCGCCCCGCGAATTACGACAGCCCTGCATTCCGTATGGAGGCCGCCTCCCGCGGAGGTAGCGAAACCGCCCGGCGCTTCAGTGAATTCGAATCCAACACCGGCCGTCACGATGACACGAAAACACGCGGGAGGCGCCCACCCTGCTTCCTGGCGCCATCATCAGAATGTGGGCAGAATGCAGTTGCTTCCACAGAAATTCCACGGAGCCGCCGGTCATGACGGCGGCTGGAGCATATGGGGGATTGCCTTTGAAGATTGAACTGGAAGAAACTGGCGGGTCGCTTGAATGGGACGAAATCGTCGCGCTCGAGGCGCACGTTGGGGCTCGATTTCCCGACGACCTGCGGGACTTTCTGAAATCCTGTAACGGCGGACGGGCAAAGCCGAATGTCATCGACGTGAAGTCGTACCCGGCGCCGAGTGAATTCAAGATCAAAGTGAATTGGTTCCTTCGAGTTTGCGATACCAGGCCTTCCTTTACCTTGCGATCGGCCTGGGAACTATGGCGTAACACTGGCCATCCTGTGCACGTCTTGCCGTTCGCTACGGATATTGTTGGATCACAGTTTTGTATATCGCTCGCCGGCGACGACCGCGAGTCGGTCTATTACCACAATTACTACGGCGATGGACCGGACTCCGGATGCAGATACCGTGATTGTTATCCAGTGACGACGGGGTTTACAGATTTCCTGGACATGATTTGCCCACAGGACTCATGGCGAAGCTAGTCCTTTAGGGTGGCCGCCTCCCGCGGAGGTAGCGAAACCGCCCGACGCTTCAGTGAATTCGAATCCAACACCGGCCGTCACGATGACACGACGACACGCGGGAGGCGCCCACCTTACTCGCATTGGATCCAACACTACATCAGTCGTCAAATATATCTGTGAGCATGGTACCTGCCCCGACTATACGAAAACCATCTAGCTTCTCCAACGCCCTTCCTATCTTCCTATGGAGTCTTATCGCCGATTTGGAGTCTTCAAATTCGACTTCTATTTGCAGACAAGGAAAAGCTCTCCCGTCAGTTTCTACTGCTACCGCGCAAACTCCATCGATCGACGCAACGGAGTCAATCATTGGCGATCTCACGACACTCAAATCGTCACCTACGAGCATGATGTCAAAATCAAATACAGTCTTCTTCATGGCTTAGGACGTCCTGGAAAGTACAGCTTACCGTCACTGCCGAGTGCCTCCAACGTGTCCACCACGTCCCCCCAATAGCCCTCATCATACCGGACATTGTAGCCGAGCTAAGTCGAGCTAAGTCAGGACAGTTACTACTTTCTTGACACTCCTCCCCGCCGCGGCACACGATACCGTCCATGACACGCGAAGCCCGAGCCGTTGTCGTCGGTGTGGCGCATCACATCACGCAACATGGGAACAATCGGCAGGACGTCTTCTTCGTCGATGACGATCGCCGGTACTACCTTCACATGCTCAAGGCCAAGGCAGAGCGGTACGGTCTCGTCGTTCACGCCTATTGCCTGATGACCAACCACGTGCACATTGTCGCGACGCGTCCGGCTTGTTGTCGTTTGACGAGTGGCCGTAGCGGTCAAGACGCGAGCGATGGCGGAAGGATCTGCAATCCGCCGAAGACGAGGCGTGGATCGGCGCGCTCCGTAATTCGACATTCAAGGGCCACGCCTTGGGATCGGACACCTTCATCAGTAAGATCGAGACGATCGTCGGCCGCCGCCTGCGACCGGCGCCGATGGGCAGACCGAGGAAGAAGGCAAAGCGGAGCCCGAAGCGGCGGAGAAAGTAGTAACTGTCCTGACTTATCAATTGATGTACCAGAAATGCACCCGGTGCGCGAAGTTCACCTCGATCTCTCACAGCATTCCGCGACATCGTCAATCACTGACTTCACCCACTCCCAGTAGTCGGCGTATTGGGCATCAATGTCATAACCTGCAGGCGTCCACCCATGTATCACACAAACGCCAACACAACTGGCATTCTTGACCGCAACACACGCGATATCGTCACAGTCTTGACGCCGTGCAAACGCGATTAGAGGAAAGAAATCCGAACTCGATGGCCAGCGCAAAGATACATCGAATATGTCCTCAGTTTGCAGGAAATACCATGGCTGCAATGCCGAAAACGCATCGAATCCCACTAGGCTCCGTCTGAAAACCCATCAGGCCAGCGTTCTCAAGTAGCGTTGGATGAACGCCATTTTGATCATTCCGCTGTAATTCTTGGCGGTCTTCTCGAATCGCGAGAAGATTCGGCGGCA
>Ga0116152_10000035_pt1 | contig 98232 bp, 92 predicted proteins | sample AD_UKC119_MetaG_FD_89894 | JGI IMG/M metagenome (GOLD analysis project Ga0116152, IMG submission 89894) | Active sludge microbial communities of municipal wastewater-treating anaerobic digesters from Hong Kong - AD_UKC119_MetaG | ecosystem: Engineered > Bioreactor > Anaerobic > Digestate...
TACGTCAGGTTGTCTGTAGTGGAGCGCCAGCGTAACTTCCGCCATCTTGGTGAGCATGCCCACCAGAGCGCAGAGCCACATCCAGAAAATCGCTCCGGGTCCGCCGACTGCGATGGCCGAAGCTACGCCGCCGATATTGCCGGCGCCGACTGCGCCGCCGATTGCAACGGTAACCGCTTCCCAGGGGGAAATGGTTCCTTCGCCGCTGCCGGCACTTTTCATCATCGAACCGAAGGTCTTCTTCATGATGTATCCAAAGTGTCTGAATTGGAAGAAACCCGTGGTGACGGTGAGGATGAGTCCGACGCCCAACAGCAGGATCATCAGGGGCGGTCCCCAGACGATGGCGTTGGCCTGGTCGATAAAATCAAAAAATCCCATTATTTCACCTCCAAAGTATGAAATAAAAAGTAATAAAGTACACACCAATGGTACTAGAATATCTTCCGGCAATCAATATATAAAAGAAATTCTGTCAATAATCGTGACAAATAGCAATTCACAAGGAATATTTTCTAAATATACCTTATTTCAGCTGATATAATTCTAAATCAAAAGAATAAATACGGGTGAAAAGAAGAAGCGGAACGAGAGGATGATCGGTAAAAAAGAAATAAAAGTACAATATGGAGGTGAATGGAAAAAGCGATTTGAAGACCGCTTTTCTGTTTCACAAAATCGAATACGCAGGGGAAGCGCGCCGATCGATCAACGCAGGTGCTTTTCGATCAGATCCAGAAACAGATCCAGATCTTCCTGCTTGTTGAATATGGCTCGGGCCAACCGGGGATTGCCGCCGCCTTTCCCGCTGTACACGGATGCGTAATCCCGAACCAGTTCTCCGCAGTTCGGGATTCCCCCGGACAGCAGAACAGCGGTCATCTCCGGTTCGGAGATCAGCGCCACGGGGCCGGGCAATGTTTTTTCTATCGTGCGCCCCAAAGTCTGGAGATCATCGGTCGAATAGCGTCCGTAACGGTAGATTCGAACGGAGGGAGTGGAATGCGCTTCCTTCTCGTCCCGTATGCCGGACCATTCTTTCGTCAGTTTCTGTTCTTCCTCTCGGAGCAGGTCTTTCTTTAAGTCGTACAGTTCTTTTCGCGCTGCACCGTTTTTACGTTCCTGAACATCGATCCGTCCCATGAGCCCGTCGATCTCCGTCGAGTGGCGGGCGCACAGCACGGCGGTGATCTTTTGACGGAGTGCCGTGTCCCGGTAGGCCGGCAGGCCGGCAGTGAGTGTGATGCGGGTCATCCCCTTATAGTTTTCCGTTTTCAACAGTTTGACCGATCCGATCCCCCCCGTGCGGGGCACGTGGGTTCCGCAGCAGGCGCAGCAGTCGTACACGTTTCCGCTTTCGCCGATCGTTACCACAGTGATGCCTTCATCCAGGGCCAAAGGCTTGCGAAGAGGATGGGCGGCAGCGGCCTCCCGGGTGGTGCAAAAGTCGGTGACGACTTCGGTATTTTCCCACACGGCTCGGTTGGCGGCCAGCTCCAGCCGGTCGATCATCTCTTGGCTGAATGCGGGCTCCGGGGCATCCGCCGGCAGCAGAATATCGATGGTAGCGTAGTCTTTTCCCATGTGAAAGCCTTTGTTGATGCCGCCGTACCGTTCCCAGATCAGTCCGGAGACCAGGTGCTCCGCACTGTGGATCTGCATGTGTGTCAGCCGCCGGTCCCAATCCAGCACACAGTGGACGACCGCTCCGGCAGCCACGCCGTGGGCGTCCGGCTCTGCGACCAGACGGTGATATACCGTTTCCGTCTCCCGGTGCTCGAACACGTCGATGACCGGAATGCCGTCCAGGGTTCCCAGATCGCAGGGCTGTCCGCCGCCCTCCGGATAGAAGATCGTCGCTTCCAGCTCCACTATAATCGTCCCGGGCTGAAATTTCAGGCCCGCGGCGCGGCACCGAACTTCCGTGTCGATGACCTCTTTCACCCGCAAGTGATCCTCCTTGCGGCAGACATCTTCCTGATATTTTCTGACGGTGGCCATATTCTTTCTCCCTTCCTTCCGCCGGGCGGATGCCGGCCCATATACAAATCCACAGTGATATGTGGTAGAATATTTGATAATGATTGTATCATATTTCAGCAAGAGCAACGCCTGAAATATCCTCGATCTTCTGAAACAGCCAACGTTCTCCTGCAAATACCCAGGTGGTAAATAAATAGCGAATCCAGGCGGGAGAACCTGTGGAAAACTTTATGCAAAACTTTTCCATAATGCGTTAAACGCTTTGCAAATAAAGGCTTGAGGGGTTTTCATTTTTTCCACACCCTGCGTGGGATAAAAATGTATACAATGTGCGGTCCAAGGGGGGAAAACCCGAGTCAACCGCAATAACAAGCACTTTGGGGCGTGTTGAAAAACGTTCGCCGAAAGAGAAACAAAAGTTGACAGAATACAAATGCCCGATGTTGGATATCCAATGGAGCTGTTCCATCGATGCCCGTCGGGAACAGATCGGAAAGAGAAAGGGAAACGATGCGGCAGAATTTATTTGCGGTTGCGGAAAACCGTCCCCTGGGCGCCGGCTTGTTCCGCATGGAACTGGAAGGGGACACGCGGGATATTCGTGCGGACGGCAGTTTTATCGACATTGCGGTGCCCGGCAAATATCTTCGCCGGCCCATTTCGGTGTATCAGGTTCGTCCCGGTCGGGTGACAATCGTCTACAAAACGGCGGGAGACGGTACCGCCCGAATGTCTGAGTGGAAGCCGGGCACGGTAGCGAACGTGCTCACGGGCCTGGGCCGCGGCTACGATGCCGGTCGATCCGGAAACAGACCGCTGATCGCAGGAGGCGGGTACGGAGCCGCTTCCCTCTACGGACTTACGCGGACGCTGGCACTGTCCGGCCGGAATCCTTCGGTCATCCTGGGATTTGACAACCGCGACGAGGCAGTCTTCTTGATGGACTATATCGCATTGATGGAGTTCGGGGCTACGGTCCGCATCGCAACACGGGACGGCAGCGCCGGCGCCAGGGGCCTGGTGACGGATCTCCTCGGGACGCAGGATCCGGAAAAGTACACCTTTCTATATGCCTGCGGGCCACTGCCCATGCTCCGGGCTCTGGGGGAAAAGACCGCTGTTCTCCCGGGACAGTTCAGCCTGGAGGCCAGAATGGGCTGCGGATTCGGTGCCTGTATGGGTTGCAGCATCCCGACGACGCGAGGCGCTGCCCGGGTATGCAAAGAAGGACCTGTCTTCGACAAAGGGGAAATCTTATGGACACAAGAGTAACGCTCAGCGGACTGGAGCTGGACAATCCGGTCCTTGCGGCCAGCGGCACCTTCGGATACGGTCGGGAATACGCTGAATTCTACGATATCAATTTATTGGGGTCATTCTCGTTCAAAGGGACTACACTGGAGCCCCGCTTCGGCAATCCCCAGCCCCGGATCGCCGAATGCGAAGCCGGCATGCTCAATGCGGTGGGCTTGGAGAATCCCGGGATCGACGGTGTGATTCGGGAGGAACTGCCGGCGCTGGCAAACGTATTTCATAAAAAAGTCATTGCAAATATCAGTGGGTTTTCCGTGGAAGAGTACGTGGAATGTTGCCGACGCATCGACCGGGAACCGCAAGTGGGACTGATCGAATTGAACATCAGCTGTCCCAACGTCCACGCCGGCGGCATGAGCTTCGGGACTTCGCCGAAGAGTGCCGCCGCAGTTACGGAAGCGGTGAAAAAAGTCACGACAAAGCCTTTATATGTAAAATTATCTCCCAATGTGACGGATATCGTGGAAATCGCTTCCGCCTGCAGATCTGCCGGCGCCGACGGATTCAGTCTGATCAATACTTTGGTGGGTATGCGCATCGACATCCGCACCGGCAGAGCTGTCCTGGCCAACGGGACCGGCGGACTGTCGGGGCCGGCCGTCTTTCCCGTGGCGCTGCAGATGGTGAACCGGGTGGCCGAAGCACTGGATGTCCCGATCATCGGCATGGGAGGGGTGGCCTGTGCGGAAGACGTGATCGAGATGATGATGGCCGGCGCCACCGCGGTCGCCGTGGGGTCGGAAAATCTGAGAAATCCGTATGCTTGCAGAGATATCATCCATGCACTGCCCGGGGTCATGGAAGGGCTGGGCATCGACTGCCTGGCTTCCGTCATCGGATCGGCGCTTCCGGGAAGCGGAACAAGAAGCGATTCGCATTGCGAAAGCAAGGGGAATGTGCTATAATTTTTCGAGTTTGCGAAAAAACAAAGGAAAGAACCGCAGGAATCGATATGTTTCAAAAATTAGACTTTTTACTGGAAAAATACGACGAACTGAGTATGACCGTGTCGGATCCCGATGTGATCGCCAACCAGACGGTTTGGCAAAAGCATATCAGGGAGATGAGCGATATGGAACCCATCGTCGTCGGATACCGAGAGTATAAAAAGGTGCTTCAGGACCTGGCTTCCACACGAGAGATGCTGGAGGAGAACGGACTGGACGAAGAGATGCGTTCCATGGCCAAAGCCGAGCTCGGAGAACTGGAAGAAAAAAAGGAGGAAATGATCCGGGACCTTCAAATTGCCTTGATCCCCAAGGATCCCAACGATGACAGGAACGTCATTATGGAGATCAGAGCGGGGACAGGCGGGGAAGAGGCGGCACTCTTCGGAGCGGATCTGCTGCGCATGTACACGCGATATGCAGAAAGAAAAGGCTGGAAAACGGAGCTGACGGACCTGAACGATACGGGGATCGGCGGCATCAAGGAAGCGGTCATGCTCATCAAAGGGAAAGGAGCCTATTCCAGGCTCAAATACGAGTCCGGGGTCCATCGGGTCCAAAGAGTGCCGGAAACCGAGTCTCAGGGGCGGATACACACCTCTGCGGCCACGGTGGCTGTCCTCCCGGAGGTGGACGACGTGGAAGTGGATCTGGATCCCAACGACGTGCGGGTGGACGTCTACCGTTCCAGCGGTCACGGCGGCCAGTCGGTCAATACCACGGATTCGGCGGTCCGGCTTACCCATGTGCCCACGGGTCTGGTGGTTACATGCCAGGATGAAAAGTCACAGATCAAGAATAAGGACAAAGCTTTCGGTGTACTGCGCGCCCGCCTCTACGACATGCAGCAACAACAGCAGCACGAAGAGCAGTCGGAAGTCCGGAAAAGCCAGGTGGGCAGCGGAGATCGTTCCGAGCGTATCCGCACCTACAACTTTCCACAGGGGCGGGTGTCCGATCACAGGATCGGCATGACGATCTATCGACTGGAAAGTTTTCTGGACGGGGACATCGACGAAATTGTCGACGCGCTCCACACCGGCGATCAGGCTGAAAAGCTGAAAAAGCTCTAGCGATGGAGACGCGACTGCTCACCACGAACCACGAAGATCTGTGCCTGGCCGCAGAGATCATCGCCGCCGGCGGACTGGTGGCTTTTCCCACGGAAACGGTCTACGGTCTGGGCGGCGACGCCATGAACCCCAGCGCGGCAGCCCTGATCTACGAAGCAAAGGGAAGACCCTCCGACAATCCGCTGATTGTCCACCTGGCACGTCCCGACGATGCGGTCCAGCTGGCCGAATGGATCCCGGATGCCTTCGACAAACTGGCGGCACGGTTCTGGCCCGGGCCGCTGACCATGGTGGTCCCCAAGAAAGCGGCCGTGCCCGATGCGACTACAGGAGGATTGTCCACGGTGGCAATGCGGATGCCGGACAACCCGGCGGCATTGGAAATGATCCGTCTGGCACAGACGCCGGTGGCGGCCCCTTCGGCGAATCTCTCCGGACGCCCCAGCCCCACCTGCTGGGAACACGTGTGGGAGGATATGAACGGTCGGATCGACGCCATCATCACCGGAGAACCTTCTCCGGGGGGGATCGAATCTACCGTGCTGGACCTTACGGGGTCCGTTCCGACGATTCTGCGGCCCGGGCTGGTGACGCCCGAGGAGATCGGCGGGGTGCTCGGGCAGCTTGTTCCCTACGACCCGGCGATCCTCGGATCCTTTGATCCCGAAAAACCGCCCCGGGCCCCCGGCATGAAATACCGGCACTATGCGCCGAGAGCGGAAATGGTCGTGTACCGGGGCGACCCGGAGGCGGTGGTCAGAGCCGTCGAAGCGCGACGGTTGCGGGAAGTCGCCGCCGGCAGAAGCGTCGAGGTGCTGTTGTACGGACGAGAAGAAAATCGCTTGATCGCCAGGGAATTTTTTTCCCGGCTGCGACAGGCGGACGAGACCGGCGCAGACCTGATATTGGCCGCCGCCGTGTCTGCGGAAGATTCCATCGGCTTTTCCATTATGAACCGAATGCTCAAAGCAGCGGGATATCGGATCGAGGAGGTAACGAAATGAAAATAGCAGTAGCCAGCGATCACGGCGGATTTGCGCTCAAGGAAGAAATCGAAAAACACTTGATCGGGAGAGGCTTCGACGTGATGGATCTGGGAACGCATTCGGAAGAATCCGTGGATTATCCGGTTTTCGGGAAATGCATCGGCGAAACGGTCGTGTCGGGAGAAGCCGACTGCGGCGTGGCCTTTTGCGGCACAGGCGTGGGCATTTCCATCGCCTGCAACAAAGTGAAGGGGATCCGCTGTGCAGTAGCAACAAATTGCTTCATGGCCGAGATGGCCAAGAAACACAACAATGCCAACATCCTGGCGCTGGGCGGGCGGGTATTGACGCCCGGCGAAGCCGCAGCGATCGTGGATACATGGCTGGACAGTACCTTCGAGGGCGAGCGGCACGCAAGACGCGTCCGGCTGCTGGACGAAATGTGATCCTGCCACAGCAAATGAGACAGAGGAGCGCAGGAGAATGCGCAGAAGGAGACAATATGGGAAAAGTATACGTTTTTGACCACCCGCTGATCCAGCATAAAACAGCGTTGATGCGCAAGAAGGAAACGTCGGTAAAGGATTTCAGAGAGCTGGTTCGGGAAGTGGCCATGCTCATGACCTTCGAAGCCACCCGCAGCCTTCCGCTTCAGTCCGTGGAAATCGAAACGCCCATGTGTCGGACGACCATGAATATGCTCCGGGGGGAAGACATCGCCATCGTTCCCATCCTTCGGGCCGGCTTGGGTATGGTAGACGGCATGCTGGCGCTGATTCCCAACGCCAAAGTAGGGCACATCGGCCTGTACCGGGATCCCGAGACGCATCTGCCTGTCGAATATTACTGCAAACTGCCTTCCGACATCGAAAAGCGGGAAATATTTGTGGTGGATCCCATGCTGGCCACCGGCGGTTCGGCTGTGGCTGCCATCGATTTTATCAAGCAGCGGGGCGGAAGGAAGATCATCTTCATGTGTCTGATCGCTGCGCCGGAGGGGATCGAAGTGCTTCAGAAGGCCCACCCGGACGTAGACATTTTTATCGCGGCCAAGGATGAGAATCTGAACGATCACGCCTATATCGTTCCCGGACTGGGCGACGCCGGAGACAGGCTCTACGGTACCAAATAACCGACAACGGAGAAGGATCATGAATTTTATACCCGACAATATCAGCAAGCACGACAACGTGTTCGACGTGCTCAAAGAGCGCGGCTTTATCGAGCAGACCACCCACGACGACGAGATCCGGGCGCTTCTCGGGAAGGAAAAGATCAAATTCTATATCGGATTCGACCCGACGGCGGATTGCCTTCACGTGGGCCATTTCATGCAGATCATCATCATGATGTACATGCAGAAATACGGGCATACGCCCATCGTTCTCATCGGCGGCGGCACCACCATGGTGGGGGACCCCTCCGGACGGACGGACATGCGCCGGATGATGACGCCGACGGTGATCCGGGATAATTGCATCCTTTTTGAAGGACTGTTCCGCAGATTTCTGGAATTTGACGAAGAATTCATGTACACCCCTTCCGGCACCACGCTGGGGAAGGGGACGGTCAACAAGGAACCGGATCCGGGAAAAGCCGTCTGCGTCAACAACATTTCCTGGCTGCAAACGCTGAACTACATTGAGTTCATCCGGGATATCGGCAGGCATTTCAGCGTCAACACCATGCTTCGGGCCGAGTGCTTTAAGCAGCGGATGGAGAAAGGGCTGTCGTTCCTGGAATTCAATTACATGCTCATGCAGTCCTACGACTTTATGGTGCTGGCCAGAGATCTGGACTGTAAAATGCAGTTCGGCGGCAATGATCAATGGTCCAACATCCTGGGCGGCGCGGATCTTGCCCGCCGGGAACTGGGCAAGCAGGTCTACGGCATGACGTTTGCGCTGCTCACGACCAGCGAAGGCAAGAAAATGGGCAAGACCCAAAAGGGTGCGCTGTGGCTGAATCCCGACAAGACATCTCCCTACGAATTCTATCAGTACTGGCGGAACACCGAGGATGCCGACGTGAACAAGTGTCTGCGCATGCTCACGTTCCTGCCCATGGAAGAAGTGAACCGATTGTCTGCGCTGGAAGGGGAGCAGATCAATACCGCCAAGGAGATTCTGGCGTATGAAGTCACAAGGCTGATCCACGGCAAAGAAGAAGCCGAAAAGGCGCAGCAAGCTGCCAGAGCCGCCTTCGGCGGCGGAGGAGATATGGAAAACGTGCCCGCGACCACCTTTGACCGGAGCCGGTTCGAAGGGGAAGGGATGGGTGTGGTGACCCTGCTGCGTGAATGCGGCCTGGTGCCCAGCAACGGCGAAGGGTTTCGGACCATCGAACAGGGCGGACTTACGATCGACGGAGAAAAAGTGACGGATCCGAAGCTGCAGATCACTGCGGATCAGTTTCGGGACGGTGCGATCTTGCTCAAGAAAGGAAAGAAGACCTTCCATCAGGTCCGGATATAGCGTTGGAAAAAGGCGGCGTTGCCGCCTTTTTGATTGCGCTCATTTCGGTATCGATGTCTGTCCGTCGTTGCGCTGCATCAAAACGGCCATAGTCAGGATGATTCCGTAGCCCAGGAAGCTCCAGCCGTCGGGCCACTCTCCGAACGCAAAGAAGCTGATCAGGGACGCAAAGAGGATCTGGGAATAGGAATAGATGGATATGTTCCGGGCCGGGGCGTGGAAATAGGCCGAGGTGATGGTGAATTGCCCGCCCCCCGCAAACAAGCCGGCCATCAGCAGGAGCGCCAGTTGGCTCGGCATCATGGGATGGTAGTCCAGCACCACCAGGGGCAGGAGGCCGATGCAGGAAAAGGCCGAAAAAAACAAGACGACGAAGGAACCGTTGATACCGGAAGCGCCCAGTTTTCGCACCATGGTGTAGGCCAAGCCGGCAAAAAGACCGCTGAGAAAACCCGCCCCTGCGGGGAATAGAGCAACGTTTTCGAAGGAAGGTTTGATGATCAGCAGGCTGCCGGCAAAGGCACCTGCCACAGCCAGCGCCTGGGTCTGGGTGATCCGCTCCCGGAGCAGCAGCCAGCTGGAAAGGATGGTAAAGAAGGGTGCCAGCTTGTTCAGCGCCGTGGCATCGGAGAGCACCAGGTGGTCGATGGAATAGAAATAGAACAGGACCCCCAAGGTCCCGAAGAAGGATCGGAGAAGCAGATCTCTCAGCGTGCCCCGCGGGATCCCGAGAGGGGTTCCGTTTTTTTTCATAAGGGCCAACGCAAAGAAAAACGAGACCAGATTCCGGAAGAAGCTCTTCTGGACAGCCGGCAGATCGCCGGCGCTTTTGATGAAAAACGACATCACGGCAAAACACAAGGAAGACAGTACGATCATCAAGATGCCGATATATAGATTTTTTTTATCTTTATCTCCATTCATAGCACACGGTATTTATACTAATCGAATCAAAAGAATTGTCAACCGGCGGAACTTTTTCATCAGCTGCGCGTCTAAAATCATGGCGCCCGATCTTTCCGTGCGGGAAAGGATTGACCTGTATTACAAAGAGTAGTACACTTGGGGTGTCGGTTCAAACCGGCATTTCGGACTTCGGCGTCAGGAACGGATCTATGACTGAAAAAAATGAAAAACCGCTGATCCGCGTGGATCACATACGAAAAGTATACCGGATGGGCCAGGAGAAAGTCGTGGCTCTGGATGACGTGACCCTGGATATTCAAAGCGGAGAAATGGTTTGCTTTCTGGGTACTTCCGGCTCCGGCAAATCGACATTTTTGAACATGGTGGCCGGACTGGAGAAGCCGACCCGGGGCGAGATATGGATCGGCAACATTCCCATCCACAAGCTGAACGAGACCCAGGTGACCCTCTTCCGCCAGAAAAACATCGGTTTTATTTTTCAAGCTTATCACCTGATTCCCAGCATGACAGCGCTGGAGAATGTTACCATTCCCCTGACCTTCCGGGGTGTGGAAAAGAAGAAGCGGCTCCGAGCCGGCAAGGCCGCCCTGAAGTCCGTGGGTCTGGAAGGCTATGAAAACCGCAAGCCCTCCCAGATGTCCGGCGGACAGCAGCAGCGGGTGGGCATCGCCCGGGCGCTGGTGGGCAATCCCAGGATCCTTTTTGCGGACGAGCCTACGGGCAATCTGGATTCCGGCACCACCAGAGAAGTCATGGAGATCATCGTGAAGCAAGTGCGCCGCCAGGGGATGACCCTGATCCTGGTGTCCCACGACCGGACCATCGCCGAATACGCCGACACGATCCTTACGATACAGGACGGAAATATAGTGAACAGAGAAGTCAGAGGGAGACGAGATGAAGAAGCAGAGTAAGAGCAGTATGAAAAGGATCGGTTTGATGCTGTCGGCAGCGCTTGTGGCTGCGGTGCTGATGCCAGCGGCAGCTTTCGCGGCGCCCGAGGTTATTTTCGAGCGTATAGAAGGCTTCAGAGCGATGCAAGGAGGCGATGATGTGATCAATCTTACTGCGAGATCTGCAGCTGGCGGACGTGACTTTAAGATAGTCCTTACGGCAGATACCAGTAATATTTCGGTGGAATCAATAAGCTCTACATATACTGGCGGACTGACCCATGAAAATATTCGGATCGGTATTAGTATTGACAAACGAACGTCTGTGGGCGAGCATACATTGACCGCCAAAGCCATCGCCGTTGACGGCAGCGACGATGTAATTGGTTCCAGAGACATTTCCTATGAAGTGACCCGAAACATGGACAGCTTTTCCTCCCTGGGCGGCGCTGCTTTCGATGTGGATTATTCGATCTCCGGCGCTTCCTCTCTGATCGCCGGCCAGACGCAGACTCTTCAGCTCTCTTTGTTCAACCGGGGCAACACCGTCATCAAGAACGCCCGGATCAGCCTGACCCTGCCCGAGGGCCTTTCGATTGCCAGCGGGGCCGCCACGGTCAACGCAGGCTATCTTTCGATCGGGAAGACCTACGTGGCGGAATATCCCATCGCTGCGGACAGGGATCTGGAAAGCAAGAGTTATCCCGTGACGGTGCGGATCGCCGGTCTCAATTCTTCCAACAGCGAGGTGAGCGTGGAGGAGACGGTCTATGTGCCCCTGGCGGGCACCGGCGGCTCGGGCGCCCTGGACCTGGAGATCCTCAACGTAAAAACGCCGGAATCCGTGTCGGCAGGCAGCGATTTCTCTGTTTCCTTCGATGTGAAAAACAAGGGAGAATACGACGCGGTCAACGTGAAAGCGGAGCTGAGGGTTCCGGAAGGCGTGTTCAACAAGACGAAGAACGTCTTCCTGATCGACCGCCTGGCGGGCGGAGCGTCCCAGACTTGCACCGTGACCCTCAACGCCCGGCAGGGCGGCGAATACGCCCTCTTCGAGATCTCGGCGGGAAGCGCCGACGGCACCCAGACCGTCTCCCAGTACGGAGGCACCATGGTCCGGGGCGGCGGAGGCGGTACGAATCCCCAGCTGATGGTCTCCGCCTACAGCTACGGCGGACAACCGGTCCGGGCGGGCGGTGAATTCATCCTTTCTCTGACTTTGAACAACACCAGTTCGGGCACCGCCCTGCAGAACATCAAGGTCACCGTCACCAGCGATGACAGTGCATTTCTGCCCGTAGGGACCAGCAACGCTTTCTACGTGCCGTCCATTGCTCCGGACAGTTCTCTTACACACGAGATGCGCCTGGCAGCCAAGAAAGACGCAGAGCAGAGGACCAGCACCGTCACCGTGGCCATGAGCTACGAAGACTCTTCCGGCGGAACCTATACCGCCAGCGACATCATTTCCATCCCGGTGATCCAGGAGACTCGCCTGGTCATCGACGATATCTTGGATCCCGGCTACCTGACGGCGGATCAGATGGGCTACCTGAATGTGAACTACTACAACATGGGCAAGACCCAGCTGTCGAACCTGCGGGTGACGGCAGAGGGTGATTTTACGGTTGAGGGATCCGCTACGATGTATGTGGGCAACATGACTTCGGGCAAGAGCGATTACTACAGTATCAACTTTTTCCCCAACGGGCCGGGTCCCCTGAACGGGAAAGTGATTTTTACCTTTGAGGATGCGGCGGGCGATGAGCAGATCATCGAAAAACCTTTTACATTCCAAGTGGGGGAAGCCATGGTCTGGGAAGAGGATCCCAACATGCCGCAGCCGGAGATGCCTGCCGAAGGCATGAGCACCTGGAAAACCGTGGGCATCCTGCTGGCGGGCGCTGCCGCAGTCTTCGGCATCGTCAGATACAGGAAAAGAAAGAAGCTGATCCGGGACGAGGAGTTTGATCTGAATGAATAACAGAGACATCATTGAACTTTGTGCAGGAAACCTGCTCCGCCGGCGGACCCGGACCATTCTGGCCGTGATCGGCGTCGTGGTGGGCACTTGTGCCATCGTGGTGATGTTGTCCATCGGCTTTGGCCTGAGCGCCAACTATCAGGAACAGATCGAGTCTTACGGCAACCTGCATACGGTCCAGGTCTACGGATACGGCCGGGGGATGGATTCCGGCGGGAAAACGACAGAGCTGGACGACAAGACCATCGCTTCGATGGAGGCGATCCCCGGTGTGTCAGCCGTGACGCCGGTGATCGAGCAGTATATGACCCTGGCCATCGGCCGGATGGTCTGCAGTACCTCTGTGCTGGGGATTCGACCCGAGACCATGGAAAAATTCGGATACGAAGTGGCCGAGGGGCGGTTGCTGGAGGCCGGAGACAAATACGCGGTGGTCTTCGGCCGCAATGTGGCAAGCTGGTTCTACAATCCCCGGCAGCAGCAGGGAGCGGGCTGGGGCGGCGGAGAGCCCACGGTGGATGTGATCACCACAGACCTGATCCTGACCGGCGACTGGAGCTACGGAACGCCCCAGGAAGGGGAAGGAGAGATCCGTTATGAAACCTATAAAGGACAAGGAGTAGGACTGCTGGCCGCTGAAAATGACGAATCTTCTTACCGGGCTTACATGAGCCTGGATGCGCTGAAGGAGATCCAGACGGAGATCCGCAAGGCCAACGGCGAAGTGATCAACGGCGGCAAGACCGTCTATCAGCAGGCACTGGTCTACGTGGACGACATCAACGATGTGTCTGCGGTCTGCGACGTGATCCGGGACGAGATGGGCTTTGAAACCTACAGTCTCAACGACTGGCTGGAAAGCATGAAGGAAACGGCCGCCATGATCCAGGGCATTCTGGGCGGCATCGGCGCCATTTCCCTTTTGGTGGCGGCTCTGGGCATCGCCAACACCATGATCATGTCTATTTACGAACGGACAAAGGAGATCGGGGTCATGAAGGTGATCGGGGCCAACTTGAGGGATATCCGGAAAATGTTCCTGCTGGAAGCCGGCATGATCGGATTCCTGGGAGGGCTGGTCGGACTGGTGTTCAGCTACGCCATCTCCCTGATGCTGAACACCGTGTTGTTGCCTTTTATGCAGAGTTTCCTGGGGTCCATGGGGAGCAACGGTTCCGTGGTGTCGGTGATCCCCTTTTGGGTGAGCGGGAGCGCATTGCTCTTCGCCACGTTCATCGGACTGGCCTCCGGCTATTACCCGGCCCAGCGGGCCATGAATCTGTCTGCGCTGGAAGGACTCAAAAACGAATAGTTTTTCTTGACATTTCAAGTGCGCTGGATTATTATAACCCTTGCGCCGCAACACAGGCGCAAGTTTTCCAAAGGCACAGGCAGCTTCGCTGCCGCGGCCGAGCAGTTACCGTTTGCAGTGCTGAAACCGATGAGCGGCACTCATCAGAGTAGGCGCCGAACAAGATGGGCATCCCATCCCAGTAGGCAAGGAGGTCCAAATGTCATCTTACATTGCGAAACCTTCCGAGATCGAAAGAAAGTGGTACGTGCTGGACGCAGAGGGCAAAACTCTGGGACGTCTGGCGTCGGAAGCCGCATCGATCCTTCGCGGAAAGAAAAAACCCACCTACACTCCGTTTCTGGACACCGGCGATTACGTGATCGTGATCAACGCAGAACGCATCCATGTGACGGGAAAGAAGAGAAAAGAAAAGATCTACAAGCACCACACCGGATATCCCGGCGGTCTCCGGGAGATCACCTTCGAGAAATTGCAGGAAAAGAAACCCGACGAAATCATCCGTCACGCTGTCAAAGGCATGATGCCGAAAGGCCCCCTCGGCAGGCAGATGTATAAGAAACTGAAGGTTTACGCAGGTCCGGAGCACAAGCACGAAGCGCAAAAACCGGAAATCTGGAATTTCTAAGCGAAGGGAGAAACTGAAATGGCTAAAATGCAATACTGCGGAACAGGCAGAAGAAAATCTTCCGTTGCCAGAGTACGGCTGATCCCCGGCAAAGGAAGCATCACCATCAATAAAAAAGATCTGGACGATTACTTCGGTATGGAGATCCTCAAAAGCGAAGTCAGAAGGCCCCTGGGTCTGGTGGGCGGCGAAGGAAAGTTCGACGTGATCGCCACCGTTCACGGCGGCGGGTTCACCGGTCAGGCCGGTGCGTTGCGCCACGGCATTGCCAGAGCGCTGGTGGAAGCGGATCCCGAAAACCGCGGCGCCCTGAAGGCAGCCGGTTTCCTGACCCGGGATCCCAGAATGATCGAGCGGAAAAAGTACGGCTTAAAGAAGGCCAGAAGAGCGTCCCAATTCAGCAAGAGATAGTCTTGCAAATCCATACAGACATGCAATCATCCCGCAGTTCGCTGCGGGATTTGTATTGACAGAGACGACCGGTCCACGGTATAATCAACGTACAATTGAAATGTTTTTTGTGACTGACGGATCAGTGGCTACCACAAGGGAGCAAAAAGCAGAAAACAAATGCCGACCGTCTGGGCAGTCCTGTGTGGCAATCGTTGTGATGCCGGAGGACTGCCCTTTTATTTATTGGCGGGGAGAGGATTCGAATGAAAAAAATCGCAGTGGTCATGGGCAGCGCAAGCGACTTGCCCGTGGCGGAAAAAGCCCTGGAGGTACTCCGGGCGTACGAAGTTCCCTTTTGTGTGCGGGTGCTTTCGGCCCATCGGACGCCCCGGGCGGCCCAGACCTTCGCAGCATCTGCCAGAAGCGAAGGCTACGGCGTCCTGATCGCCGCCGCCGGAAAAGCGGCTCATCTGGCCGGCGCCCTGGCCGCCAACACCACCCTGCCCGTCATCGGGCTGCCCGTCAAGTCTTCCGAATTGGATGGACTTGACGCTTTATTTTCCACCGTGCAGATGCCTTCGGGCATTCCGGTGGCCACCGTAGCCATCAACGGAGGTGCCAACGCGGCGCTGCTGGCGATCCAGATCCTTGCCGTGGAAGAGGGGGGTTTGGCCGAAAAACTGGAAAATGCCAGAATAACGGCCGCCGAAGAGGCAGCGGAAAAAGACAGATCCATCGCCCAATGCTTCGGCGAGTAAAAGAAACACACCGGGGAGACAATCATGGACAAGAGAGAGCAGATTTACGAAGGCAAGGCAAAGATCGTCTACGCCACGGAGGACCCGGACTACTGTATCGTCCGCTATAAGGATGACGCCACGGCGTTCAACGGACTGAAAAAAGGAACCATCGCCGGCAAGGGCGCCGTCAACAACAGGGTGACGAACCATCTGATGCATCTTCTGGAATCCCGGGGCATCCCGACGCATTACGTCCGGGAATTGGATGATCGGGAGACCCTCGTCAAACGGGTGCGGATCATTCCCCTGGAAGTGATCGTGCGGAATCTCGCCGCAGGATCCATGGCGAAAAGATTGGGCCTGGAGGAAGGCCTGGAACTGAAAAAGCCCGTGCTGGAATTCTCCTATAAAAACGACGAGCTGGGAGATCCCATGGTCAACGAGGATCACATCCTGGCCCTTGCGTTTGCCACGGAAAAAGAACTTGAGATCATCAAAGCCTATGCCCTGCGGATCGACGAGATCCTGACGGCGTATCTGGCGGAAGCCGGCATTCGCCTGGTGGACTTTAAACTGGAATTCGGAAAGACAGCGGGGGGAACGCTCGTGCTGGCCGACGAGATCTCTCCGGACACCTGTCGATTCTGGGATGCGGACACAAACGAAAAGCTCGATAAAGATCGTTTCAGGAGAGATCTGGGACAGGTGGAGGGCGCCTATCGGGAAATCCTTCGCCGACTGCTGGATGTATAGCGGAAAACAAAGCGGGAGAAAAGACATGTTCAATGAAATTCACGAAGAGTGCGGCGTATTCGGCGTCTTCAGTCCGGAGAGCAACGGCGTGGCGGATCTGGCGTATTTGGGGCTTTTCGCCCTGCAGCACAGAGGTCAGGAAAGTTGCGGCATCACCGTCAACGACGACGGCGTCTTTCGCACCCACAAAGATCTGGGACTGGTCGAAGATGTTTTCTCCAGGGGAGAGCTGGAAAAGTTGGGCCAGGGGAATATGGCCGTAGGCCATACCCGGTACGGGACCACCGGCGGAAACGACCGGGCCAACTGCCAGCCCATCGTGGTGAATCACACGAAGGGGCGCATGGCCATCGCTCACAACGGCAACCTGGTGAATACCTTTGAACTGCGCACGGAGTTGGAGGAGTCGGGATCGATTTTCCACGGATCCAGCGACACGGAAGTCATCTCTCATGTGATCACCCGCGAACGAATGAAGTGCGGTTCCATCGAAGATGCGGTGAATCGGTCCATGGACAGGTTGACGGGCGCCTACTCCCTGGTGGTGATGTCTCCGGCCAAGATGGTGGCGGTCCGGGATGAACACGGATTTCGTCCCCTGTGTTACGGGCAGACGGAAGACGGAACGTACATCGTAGCCTCCGAGAGCTGCGCCCTGGACGCCGTGGGCGCTACTATGGTGCGGGACATTCTTCCCGGCGAGATCGTGGTATTCCAAAAGGACGGCGTCCGTTCCATCAAGGATCATTGCGGCAAGAAACCCAGCCGGTTCTGCGTATTTGAACTGATCTACTTTGCCCGTCCCGACTCGGTGATCGCCGGTTGTTCCGTCCACGAAGCCCGGCTTCGGGCCGGCGCTTGCCTGGCGCTGGCCCATCCGGTGGATGCGGACGTGGTGATCGGCGTGCCGGATTCGGGTCTGGATGCGGCTTTGGGCTATGCGAAGCAATCCGGGATCCCCTACGGGGTGGGCTTCATCAAAAACCGATACATCGCCAGGACGTTCATCTCCCCGGGCCAGAAATCCCGGGAGGCGAAAGTGCGGATCAAACTCAATCCTCTGGCGAAGACTGTACGGGGCAAACGGGTGGTGCTGATCGACGATTCCATCGTGCGCGGCACCACCAGCGCCCGCATCGTGGGCCTGCTCCGGGATGCAGGCGCCACGGAAATCCATTTCCGCTCTTCGGCGCCGCCGTTTCTCAACCCCTGCTATTACGGCACCGACATCGATTCCAGGGAACATCTGATCGCCTGCAAGCACAGCGTGGAGGAGATCCGCGCCATGATCGGCGCCGATTCATTGGGGTATCTGGATCCGGCGGATCTGCCCAAACTTCTGGGGGACAGCGCCGTAGGCGGCTGCTGTTCCGCCTGTTTTACCGGGGAATATCCGACGGAGATCCCCACCCACCACAGCAAAATGCGCTTCGAGGGCAAGATTTCCGAGAATAAGCAAGAAAAAAAGGACGGAACAACCGATGAACAAGAGTCAGAGTGACAGCTATAAAAGAGCCGGCGTGGATATCACGGAAGGATATCGGGCTGTGGAACTGATGAAGAAGCACGTAGCCAGGACCATGATCCCCGGGGCCGATGAAGGCCTGGGCGGCTTTGGCGGTCTGTTCGCACCTGATCTGAAGGGCATTTCTGCGCCGATCCTGGTGAGCGGCACCGACGGCGTGGGGACGAAGCTGAAGCTTGCGTTCCTGATGGATCGCCACGACACCGTGGGCATCGACTGTGTGGCCATGTGCGTCAACGATGTCATATGCTGCGGCGCCAGACCGCTCTTCTTTTTAGACTATATTGCTCTGGGGCGGAATGTGGCGGAAAAAGTAGCGGAGATCGTGGGCGGCATCGCCGATGGCTGCGTGCAAGCCGGTTGCGCCCTGATCGGCGGCGAGACGGCGGAAATGCCCGGATTCTACCAGGACGGGGAATACGATCTGGCAGGGTTTTCCGTCGGATTGGTGGACCGGAGCCGTATTCTGGACAAAGAGCGGGTGCGGCCCGGCGATGTGATCCTGGGTCTTCCGTCTTCCGGGATCCACGCCAACGGGTATTCTCTGGTGCGCAAAACCCTGGATGTGGAACATGCAGACCTGAACGCCCCGCTGGAAGCTTTGGAAGGCCGTACTTTGGGTGACGTACTGCTGGAGCCCACCCGCATTTACGTGCGGCCGGTGCTGGAATTGCTTTCCCGTGTCAGCGTACGGTCCCTGGCCCACATCACCGGAGGCGGATTTTATGAGAATATTCCCCGAAGTCTCCCTGCCGGGATGGCGGCGAAGATTCGGGGCGCGTCCCTGGAGATCCCGCCGGTGTTCGAGCTGATCCGCCGGACCGGACATATCCCGGAGCGGGACATGTTCAACACCTTCAACATGGGCGTGGGCATGACGGCCATCGTGGCTGCGGAAGACGCAGAAGAAGCTCTGCGTGCGCTGGCTGAGGAAGGCTTGGAGGCCCGGGTGATCGGGGAAGTGGTCACGGGAGAAAAGGAAGTGATCTTTTGCTGAATCCACAGATGTCCATACGCATTGCCGTATTGATCTCCGGCGGAGGAACGAATCTCCAGGCCTTGCTGGACGCGGAGACCGCCGGCACGCTCACAAGCGGGCGCATCGTATTGGTGGTGTCGGACAGAGAAGGCGCCTACGGGTTGGAGCGTGCCGAGAAGAGCGGCTGCGAAGCTGTGGTCGTGAGACGCAAAGGGGTGGAGCAAGCCGTTTTTGAGGAGGAACTTCACAGTGTCTTGGACCGGGCACAGATCGATCTGGTGATTCTGGCAGGATTTCTGTGCATCCTGAGCCCGGATTTTGTTAAAAAATATCCGGACCGGATCCTCAACGTGCACCCTGCGCTGATCCCTTCTTTCTGCGGAGAAGGGTATTACGGATTGCGGGTCCACGAGGCAGCCCTGGCCTATGGCGTCAAGGTGACCGGCGCTACGGTACATCTGGTAAATGAGATCCCCGACGGCGGAAAGATCCTGCTGCAGAAGGCGGTGGAAGTCCGGGAAGACGATACTCCCCAATCGTTGCAACAGCGGGTCATGGAAGAAGCGGAATGGATCCTGCTGCCCCGGGCGGCGGAAATGGTGGCAGCACAGCTGCTGAAAGAGAAACGGAGCAAAGCCCATGATGAACCGATTTGAGAAACGATCTCTGCCTGCGTTGCTGGCCGGCAACCCCTATCCGGGAAGAGGCCTCGCCATGGGGTGCGCGCCGAATGGACAAAAGGCGGTTTTTGTCTATTTTATCATGGGCCGCAGCGCCAACAGCCGGAATCGCGTCTTTGAAGAAAAAGAACAGGATCTGTTCACCCGGCCCTTCGACCCGTCGAAGGTGGAGGATCCTGCCCTGATCATCTATGCGCCGCTCCGGGTGCTGGTCCGGCCGGACCGGTACCGTCTCATCCTGACCAACGGAGATCAGACCGATACGATCTTCGATGCCCTGCAGCGGGGCGAAACTTTTGAGCAAGCGTTGGAAACCCGGTGCTTTGAACCCGACGGACCCAACTTTACGCCCAGGATCAGCGGTCTGGCGGAATGGACGAACGGCGGGGCGAAAAGCTACCGCCTGAGCATCCTTAAAAGCGCGGATCCGGAGGGAACGGGCTGCCTGCGTCAGACGTTTTCCTATCCGATGCTGCCGGGGACCGGACATTTCATTTCCACGTATGTGACGGACGGCGCGCCGCTTCCTTCCTTCGAAGGCGAGCCGGTGCGCATCGATATTCCCGGCGATGCGGAAGGCTTTGCCCGGGATCTGTGGGAGCGTCTGGACCCGGATAATAAGATTTCCCTGTATGTGCGCAGCGTAGATTTTGCCACAAGAAAGACGCAAAACGTAATGATCAATCGACACGGGCGATAAAGAGGAGAAAGCGATGAAAGAACTGGAACTGAAATACGGCTGCAATCCCAATCAGAAGCCTGCCTACGTGTTGATGGATGACGGCGAAGCGCTACCCTTTGAAGTCCTGTCGGGCCGGCCCGGATACATCAATCTGCTGGATGCCCTGAACAGTTGGCAGCTTGTGAAGGAACTGAGTGAAGCGCTGGAGTTGCCTGCCGCCACGTCCTTCAAACACGTGAGTCCTACCTCCGCCGCTGTGGGAATCCCGTTGCCGGAAGGATTGCTTCGGGCAGTTTTTGCCGACGGCATATCCGGCGTGAACAGCTCGCCGCTGGCCTGTGCCTATGCCCGGGCAAGGGGCACGGACCGGATGTCTTCCTTCGGGGATTTTATCGCGCTGAGCCACCCCTGCGACATCGCCACCGCCCGGCTGATCCTGCCGGAGGTGTCCGACGGCATCCTTGCGCCCGGATATGAGCCGGAGGCTTTGGCTCTTTTGAAAACAAAGCGAAAGGGGAATTATACGATTTTGCGGATGGATCCGTCCTATGTGCCTGGGACGGAAGAGAGCAAGCAGGTCTTCGGCGTCACGTTCCGCCAGCGGCGGAACGATTGCCGGATCGACCGGGAAATGCTGAACGATGTGGTCACGGAGAACAAACAGCTGCCTGCGGAGGCCCTGCGAGATCTGATCGTTGCCCTGATCACGCTCAAATACACCCAGTCCAATTCCGTCTGCTTTGCCAAAGACGGCCAGGCCATCGGCGTGGGAGCGGGACAGCAGTCCCGGATCCACTGCACCCGGCTGGCGGCCGGCAAAGCGGATCTTTGGCATCTGCGGCAGCACGAGAAGGTGTTGGCGCTGCCGTTTCTTGAGGGGATCGGCCGCCCGGTGCGGGATAATGCGATCGACGTGTATTTATCGGAAAACAGCGATGAAATCCTGAGCGAAGGCGCCTGGCAGAACGTGTTTTCCCTCCGACCGGAGCCATTGACAGCAAGCGAAAAGAGATCGTATCTGGACGGAGTCCGGGGTGTGGCGCTGGGCAGCGACGCATTCTTCCCCTTCGAAGACAATATTCGTCGCGCCGCGGCCAGCGGGGTGTCCTATATTGCCCAGCCCGGCGGGTCCATCCGGGATCCCCAGGTGATCGAGGCCTGCAACGCGCTTGGCATGGTCATGTGCTTTACAGGGCTGCGGCTGTTTCACCATTAACGAAAGGCGAAAGGAATCGAGATGAAGATCATGGTCATCGGCGGAGGCGGGCGGGAACACGCGTTGATCCGCAAAATCAAGGAAAACCCTGACGTAGAAAAAATATATGCCCTGCCGGGCAACGGCGGGATCGCAGCGGATGCGGAATGCGTACCCATCGGCGCGAAAGACATCGAGTCGATCACGGCATTCGCCCGAAGCCACGGCGTGGATTTCGCCGTGGTGGCGCCCGACGATCCTCTGGTCCTGGGCGCCGTGGATGCCCTGGAAGCTATGGGCATCCCCTGCTTCGGGCCCACCGCCGGGGCGGCAGAGATCGAGGGCAGCAAGGTGTTCTCTAAAATGCTCATGGAAAAATACAATATCCCCACCGCATCCAGTCGGATCTTCGGCGATGCCAAAGAAGCCCGGGAATATCTGCGGACATCGGAATATCCCATCGTCATCAAGGCGGACGGACTGGCCCTGGGCAAGGGGGTCTTTATCGCGGAAAGCCGTCAGGACGCCATGGAAGCCATCGTCGCGATCATGGAGGAAAAAGTATTCGGGGACAGCGGCAACCGGGTGGTGATCGAAGAATACCTGACCGGTCCGGAGGTATCGGTGCTGGCCTTTACCGATGGGAAAACCATGCTTCCCATGGTGTCGTCCATGGACCACAAAAGAGCCCAGACCGGAGATCTGGGACCTAATACCGGAGGGATGGGCGCCATCGCACCCAATCCATTCTACACGCAAGAAATCGCCGACCGGTGCATGGAAGAGATTTTTCTCCCCACGATGGAAGCGATGAACAGCGAAGGCCGCCCATTTCGGGGGTGCCTTTACTTTGGATTGATGCTCACGGACAACGGTCCCAAGGTGATCGAATACAACTGCCGTTTCGGAGACCCGGAAACCCAGGTCGTGCTGCCGCTTTTGGAAAGCGATCTTCTGAGCATCATGATCCACGTTTCCGGAGGAACGCTGGCAGAGGCCGATGTGCGCTTTTCGAAAGGGAGCTCCTGCTGTGTGATCATGGCCTCCGCCGGCTATCCCATCCAATACGACACCGGATTTGAAATCGCCATACCCGCCGGACTCTCTGCGCAGATCTTCGCCGCAGGCGTCCGGACGGAGAAGGGAAAACTGTTGACGGCCGGCGGTCGGGTGCTGGGCGTGACAGCTACAGGCGAGGATCTTGCCCGGGCCGTTTCCCGGGCCTACGAAGCGGCGGAACAGATCCGGTTTGAAAATGCATACTACCGGACCGATATCGGAAAAAAGGCGCTGGCCGGAGGAGAACAGTGATGGTTTATCGAATTTACGTGGAAAAAAAGAAAGAGTTTGCACTGGAGGCTTCCGGTTTTCTGTCGGAGATCCGCGAATTTCTGGGAATCAAAGGACTTCGTGATGTCCGTATGTTGAACCGCTACGACGTGGAGCACATCGACGCGACGCTGTTGGAACGCTGTAAGACCGCAGTTTTTTCCGAGCCGCCTGTGGATACGGTCACCGAGGACCTGCCGAAGGACGCCGATGCGGTCTTTGCCGTGGAATTCCTCCCAGGTCAGTTCGACCAGCGGGCGGATTCGGCGGCCCAGTGTGTCCAGATTTTATCCTGCGAAGATCGGCCGACGGTCCGTCACGCCAGAGTCTGGCTGCTTTACGGGGATCTCTCGCCGGCAGAACTGCAGCGAATAAAAGATCACGTGATCAATCCGGTAGAATCCAGAGAAGCGTCGCTGGAGCCCTGTGATACGCTGGAGCGCGTTTACGAGGCGCCTGCCCCCGTGGCCATCCTGGAAGGCTTTTGCGCGCTGGAAGAGGAGGGCATGGAGCAGTTTCTCCAGTCCTATGGACTGGCCATGGACCTGGAGGATCTTCGGATGTGCCGGGATTATTTTCGCAAGGAAAACAGAGATCCTAGCCTCACGGAGATCCGGGTGCTGGACACCTACTGGTCGGACCACTGCCGGCACACCACGTTCCACACGGCCATCGACAAAGCCGAATTTGCCGATCCGGAAGCCCGGGCGACCTACGAAGAGTATCTGGCGCTGCGTCGGGAGCTGGGACGAACCGGCCCGGTGACGCTCATGGATCTGGCCACGGTCAACGCAAAGTATCTGAAAAGCAAGGGGATGCTGGACAGGCTGGACGAATCGGAAGAGGTGAACGCCTGTACGGTGAAGATCGATGTGGATGTGGACGGAAAAAAAGAAGACTGGCTTCTCTTTTTCAAAAATGAGACCCACAATCACCCTACGGAAATCGAACCCTTCGGCGGCGCTGCGACTTGTATCGGCGGAGCCATTCGAGATCCGCTGTCGGGCAGAGCCTACGTCTATGGAGCTATGCGGCTCAGCGGCGCCGGCGATCCGCTCCGGCCTGTGGAGGCCACGATCCGTGGGAAACTGCCCCAGCGCAAGCTGGTGCGGACGGCAGCCGCCGGCCACAGTTCTTACGGGAACCAGATCGGCGTCCCTGCGGGACGGGTGGACGAATGGTATCATCCGGGCTTTGTGGCCAAACGGCTGGAAGCCGGCGCCGTGATCGGCGCCGCACCGGCGGCGAACGTGGTCCGCAAGGATCCGCTGCCCGGCGACGTGGTGCTGCTGGTGGGCGGAAGGACCGGCCGGGACGGCTGCGGCGGGGCTACGGGCTCTTCCAAGTCCCACTCTGTCGAATCGCTGGAAACCTGCGGCGCCGAAGTCCAGCGGGGCAATGCGCCGGAAGAAAGGAAGATCCAGCGTCTGTTCCTCAACGGAGAGGCTGCGCGATTGATCAAGCGCTGCAATGATTTCGGCGCCGGCGGCGTATCGGTGGCCGTCGGAGAACTGGCCGACGGATTGTCTGTGGATCTGAATGCCGTCCCCAAAAAATATGAAGGTCTGGACGGCACGGAGCTGGCCATCAGCGAGTCCCAGGAGAGGATGGCCGTGGTGGTGGACCCGGCGGATCAGGAGCAGTTCTGCCGTCTGGCGGCAGAGGAAAACCTGGAAGTGACGCCCATTGCCCGGGTCACCGGGGAGGCCCGTCTGGTGATGTTCTGGAACGGCCGCAGAATCGTGGACATCGACCGCGGTTTTCTGAATACCAACGGCGCGCCAAAGAAGGCGGAAGCCCGGGTGGAAGCGCCGGAGCCTTACGGGAAGGACGTGAACGAGGATTTCGCCGGCAGTTTCAGGGCTCTGGTCCGGGATCTGAATGTATGCTCGAAAAAAGGGATGGTGGAACTTTTCGACGCTTCCGTCGGCGCCGGAATGGTCCTGGCGCCACTGGGCGGCATCTCCAAGCGCACGCCGACCCAGGCCATGGTCCAAAAAGTCTTCGATCCCATGCGGGATGTTACAACCTGTTCGTTGATGGCCTGGGGCTACAATCCGTATATCTCTGAAAGGAATCCCTATCACGGCGCTTATCTGGCCGTGGTGGAGTCGGTGGCCAAACTGATCGCCGCAGGCGCGGATTTCAAAGAAATCTATTTGTCTTTCCAGGAATACTTCGAGAAATTGGAGAAAGAGCCGTCCCGGTGGGGCAAGCCGCTGGCATCTTTGCTGGGCGCCTTCCGGGCCCAGAAGGATCTGGATCTGGCCGCCATCGGCGGCAAGGATTCCATGAGCGGGACCTTCGAAGATATTCATGTACCGCCTTCGTTGATCTCTTTTGCCGTCACCACGGAATCCCTGGACCGGATCCTGTCTCCTGAATTCAAAGAGGCCGGCAGAGAGGTCTATTGGATCCGCCCGCAGCTCAACGCGGAAGGTCTGCCGACTGCAGGTTCACTGAAAAAGATCTTTGCCGCGATCTCGGAATGGGGCCGTCAGGGGATCCTGAGCGCTGCGGCGACTCCGGGCTACGGCGGCGCGGCCGAAGCCGTGTATAAAATGGCCCTGGGGAATCGGCTGGGCTTTGCTTTTGAGCCGGAATGCCCCGTTGCGGAATTGTTCGGCTACAGCTACGGTTCCTTCGTGCTGGAAACACATCGGCCTCCTGAAGCAATCCCGGAAGGTGTGCGTTGCACGAAGCTGGGCCGCACGCTGTCCGAGCCCACACTGATTCGGGGCAGGGAGAAGCTTTCCGTGGAGGAACTGGCTGCAGCTTCGGAGGAAGTGCTGGAAGGGATCTTTCCCTGCAAATATCCTACGGAACGGCCCAAAGCCTCTGTGGAAACCTATGCATTCAGAGCGAGCGGTCGTGTAAAGCCCTCTGTGCGCGTTGCCCGGCCCAAGGTGCTGATCCCGGCATTTCCGGGCACCAACAGCGAATACGATTCGGCCAAAGCCATGGCCGCGGCCGGCGCGGATCCTCAAATCGCGGTGATCCGAAATCTGACTGCGTCCGATGTCGAGGAATCCGCGCTGCAGTTCGCCCGGCAGCTGAAGCAGGCAAATATGGTCTTTATTCCCGGCGGTTTCTCCGGCGGAGACGAACCTGACGGCTCCGGCAAGTTCATCACCGCTTTTTTCCGCCATCCGGCAGTACAGGAGGAAACGGAGCGGCTGCTGGAAGAGCGGGACGGCCTTATGATCGGTATCTGCAACGGATTTCAGGCGCTGATCAAGCTGGGGCTGCTTCCCTGGGGAAAGATTCTGCCGATCACAGAGGAATCGCCGACCGTCACGTTCAATGCCATCGGTCGCCACAAAGCGGATATCGTACGGACCCGGATCGCCTCGGACAAGAGCCCCTGGCTGGCCGGAACCGGCGTGGGAGAGATCTACAGCGTCCCCATATCCCATGGAGAGGGACGTTTCGTCTGCAGTCCCGGGCTGATGCGGCAACTGGCGGAGAACGGCCAGATCGCAGCTCAGTACGTGGACGAAAGCGGAGCGCCTACCATGGCGTTGCCTTTCAATCCCAACGGGTCGGCTTATGCCGTGGAGGCGATCACTTCGCCCGACGGCAGGGTGCTGGGTAAAATGGGGCACTTCGAACGCAGCGGCAACGGCGTGTTCATCAACGTGCCGGGCCGTTACGACATGAAGCTGTTCGAGTCGGCGGTGGCCTATTTCAAATGACCGAAGGGTTTTCAAAGGCGAAGATAATCAAAAGGCGCCGGGGAGCTCGTCCCCGGCGCCTTTTTTCGTGTTTTACGATGTGAGGTTTTACGGTCTTGCGGGTGCTTTCTCCCCGGGGGCGGCCGAAGCCTCCGCCGACTTCGGTTCGGAGGGCTTTTTGATTTTGAGGCTGCCTTCAAAAACAGCATCGTCGCTCATAATGAATCTGGCTGCTTCCAAGGTTCCTTCGACGTTTCCTTTGTCAGCTATTTCCACAGTGCTTTTGCACTTGATCTTTCCTTGGGCTTTTCCTGCGACGACCAGATTATCCGAGGTGATGTCGCCGTTATGCTGCGATTTTCCGGTCAAGGTAACATCGCTGCTGGATCGGATGACGCCTTCGACGCTTCCGTGGATCAGCATGGGTTCATCGGACTGAAAATCTCCTTTGAACAGAACGCCTTCGGCCAGGACGGTGCTGGTTTTCTCCGGGACTGCTACGGGTTTTTGCTGCTCGACCGGCTCTGCGGGTTCCGCTTTCTTTTTGCGTATCATATGATTGGTTCCTTTCTGAATGAAACAGCGATCACAGAGATAATTTCTCCAGTCTTTCCTCGATCCGGATCCGTCGTTCGTCCAGGAGGAGAGCTTCGCTGTACTTATCATACAACAAACTGCCGAAATTGGAAATGAATTTTGCGCTTTTGGGGTCGGCGGTCAGTTCTGTCACCGCCAGGAGCATTTCCCGATCTGCGCCGTACAGCGTTTCGATCATTTCCAACGCAGATTCCAGCCTTGCCGAAACGGCCTGCCCCCGGTCGCGAAGGTCTGCGGCCAGCCGGTTGAATGCGCTGCGGAGGGCCTCCGACGGAGTTTCGGACGTTTTGCCTTCTTCCAGGAGCACATTCTTTTTGAGTTGATGCAGCAGATGCTCGACTGCCAGCGTCTGCTCTTTTTTCTCCCTGGACAGGCTGTGGGCAGAGACGGCTTTCCTGAGAAATTCCTGCTGGTACAGGATCTTTCTGTCCAGGGCGGCCATACAGTCGGAGCCGTCCGCACATTCCTGCCGGACCTGTTTCAGGAGAGGAAGGAGCAGGCTCAGCACATCCCGGTCGTCGGTTACGTTCCTGATTGCTTCCAAGGGTCCGTCCAGCAGCATGTGGACTACGGCGGTCTTTTCGTCGAATCGCGCCTTTCGCAGCCTGCGGAGCAGATCGTCGCTCAGAGTCCCTTTCCGAAGATCCTGATGTTCGTACAACATTCGATACTTATTGAACAATGCGTAATAGAGCGTAAATTCCCTGGCAATGTCCCGGTGCCGGATATATTGAGTGACCAGATTTTCGTCCACCGGCAGGTGTTCTTCTTCCGTCAGATACAGGATCTGCGAAAGGTCCTCCCATCCCCGGGCCGTGACGTAGGATTTTTCGCCGGCGTCGATCTCCACGTTGTAAAAATCGTCCCTGCGGGTATCCAGGTATCCGGTAACGGCAGGGTGGATATGATTGGCCGAAGCATAGGATCGCCAGGCATCGTAGTCCGAATCCACTTCGATTACTTTCAACCGGTCCAGTGTGACGATGTCCAGGTTGCGTGCGGACCTGTTGTATTCCGGAGGATTTCCTGCGGTGACCACGATCCAGCCCGGGGGGACTTTATGCTCGCCAAAACGCTTGTACTGCAGAAATTGCAGCATGGATGGCATCAGTGTTTCCGAAATGCAGTTGATCTCGTCCAGAAAAAGAATTCCTTCCCGAATGCCGCTTTCTTCCATGGTTTGATGGATGGCGCCGATGATTTCGCTCATCGAATAACGGCAGACGGTATACTCCTGGCCGTCAAAGGTTTTCTTCTCCAAGACGGGAAGTCCCAGTGCGCTCTGACGGGTGTGATGCGTCATAGAGTAAGAGACGAGGGCGATGCCCATTTCCTGGGCGATCTGTTCCATGATGGCGCTCTTGCCGATGCCCGGCGGGCCGATCAAAAAGACGGGCCGCTGGCTGACCGGCGGGATCCGATAATTTCCGTATTCGTTCTTCTTCAGATAGACTTGCACCGTATTGCGGATCTGTTGTTTGACCTCATTGATGAACATGGGCGTGCTCTCCTGTCTTTCGTTCAGCTATTCGAATTCCACTTTGACCGCCCAGGGCGGGGTTTCTGCGGCGTTGTTGTTCCCTTTGATAAAAGCGAAGACCGACTCGCAGGGCGGAGCCCAGTCCGGAAAGGTCCCGAACCCGTCGGTAAAGTAAATGAGTCCCCGAAGGTGACGCAGGACGCCTAGTCGAACCTGGTCTTCCACCCAGCGGAACACCGGGCGGAAGTCCGTTTCTCCGAACCCTGTCAATTTTTCGTTTTGCAGATATTCTTCCAGATCCCGGTCGCAGGTGATGCATCGGCAGGATCTTATCCTGTCATCCGCCTGGAGCAAATAGAGCAGCGGCTTGCGGGAAAAACATCCGGCGCTCTTGATGATATCGTACGTTCGAGTCAGAAAGGCGCGGATCGGTTCTCCGCGGCAAGAGCCCGAAGTGTCCAGGGCGATGACGAATTCCTTGATCTTTTCCGTTTCCCGGTATTCCAGCGGTTCGATCAGGGGCATGTTGCCGTAGAGGCGAAGTCCGTAGCTGTAGAGGCCCACGTCGAAGGCATCGGGATCCTCCCGCAGTTCTTCGTTGGTGACGGCGAACCGCTTTAAAAATGCGTCGTATCTGTTTTCTTTGTAGACCATGCGGTCCGGCATACGCTGCGTCAGGGCCTCCGGAAACGATTCCGGTTTGCTGCGGGTCTGTTCCGATTCCATTTTCAGGATCCGGCTCCATTCCTCCTGCAGTCCGCCGGCCCGTTGTCCTTCTCCGGAAGGATCGCGTTCCGGCGGCGCTTGGATGCCGGTTTCATGCCAGAAGCGGTGATCGTCCCTGTAAAACCAGGCGGCCGGCTCGGCGAGATCCGATGGTTCGATGCGGGTCTCCCGGTAATGCGCATAGAGAAATTCCGCCGTCAGGAGAGGTATTTTTTGTTCCAGCTCGAAAAGCAGGGCGTCTCTTCGGACGGCCCGGGGGTCTGTATCCGCCGGAAGAGGAAGTTCCGCCAAAATGCTCTCTGCTTCGAGATCCGCACAAAAGTCCCACAGTGTTTCCTCCTTGCCCGAAGCGCGAAACGGGTGTCCCAAAAGGCAGTGGAGCACTGTATGGAGATAGGTGCGCTGCAAGCCGCAAGGATCTTCCCTATAAGCGGCGATGACCCGGACGGGGTCAAAAAAGAGGGTGTCGCAATCCGTGGCGATTCGGTTCGTCCCGGGCCGGCAGGCCAGGGTGAATCGACGGAGTGCGGTCCCCAGATATTTCACCGTCAGCGCCAATTCGTCCCGCGTCAGCTCCAGGATGTCTTCTGCCGGATCGCAAAGGATTTCGTTGTCTTTCGGAATCTTCATGCAACGGCCTTTCTATAAAGTGAGATCATCCGGTTCGTCTGCCGCCCTGCGTCGACGAAGCAGCCAGGCGACGCAGCGGGTGTCTTTCGTTCGGTTGACCGCATCGAATAAAGCCTGTTCCCGGGAAGAATACAGCAATTTGTGAAACGAGAGCAACTTCAGCAGGGCCCATCGCTCTTCTTTTTCGATGATCTCCACGCTTCGGACCGCGTGTTTCTCCAGCCAGCTCAGATAGCGGGATTTCGCTGCCTCTGCCAGATCCCGGGGATAGAGCAGCCGGTACACGGATATTTTCGTCTTGTCGTCTTCCGAAATCATGGATGAAAACAGTCCGTCATAGGCTGCCAGATCCGGGGATCCCCCGGGCTGCCACAATTCCATCAGGGCATCCAGACAATTTCGCCCTTCGGTGCGGGAGGCCATCCACAGTTTATACAGGGTCTTTTCCGGGGGAACGCCGCGTACGGAAAGGAAATGACCTTTGAATCGCAGGCTTTCGGCCCAGTGTCCGGACCGCTTGTCCGGATCATACAGGGCGCGGCCCAGGGAAGGATCCCGCAGCGTTTGAGACAATACGATGCCCCGGCATCCCCAAAAGGCGCCGGCGCCAAGGTGTGTCACCCCGTCGGGCAGGACCGCCACACCGTCGCCGGCATCCGATCTCCCCCCACTGCCGAATGCCCGGGAAAACGCATAGTCTCCGATCTCCCGAAGGGAGGAGGGGAAAGCGGGCATGCGCAGGGAGGTGCAGTCCGCAAACGCGAAAGCGCCCAAAGAACGAAGCCGACTTCCCGGCAGAATCTCCCGGAGAGACGGACACGCAAAGAAGGCTCTCTCTCCCACGTGTTCCACGCTGTCGGGGAACACGACTGTGCGGAGAACAGGATTGCGTGAAAACGCTTCCGCGGCGACAGATCGGATTCCCGGGGGGAGGACCGGATGACTCTCCCGGCCGGTATAGGCCAGAAGGCGGTCCCGGTCGATGTCAAAGTCCTTCATGACTGCCTCTTTCCCAAAAGGGACGTTGAGCAAAAACAAGAGCACTCGAAACCGAGTGCTCTGAGGATCGTATGGTAGGGAACGCGCTTTCGGAAATTCGGGCGAAGGGTTGTTTCCCCGCCGCTACATATCGTCGAACACACTTTCATCGATCGTCCGTTCCGAGCTGCTTTGGATTTCGCCCCGCACAGCGGCGCCGGTCTCCATGCCCACGGTGAGAGACCGGATGTTCCCCGCAACCAGGGACTCGCTGCGGAGGGTCACGATATCTTCAATGATCAGATTGCCCCTGCATTTCCCGTTGAAATCGATGTTCTGTCCGGTGATATCACCGATGACCACCGATTCGGTGTTCGCTTTGATATCCCCCTTGGCGAATATATCTCCTTTGACCCTGCCTCCGGTCAGCACCACATCCTGACCCGACACATTCCCGACGACGGTGCCGGTGATGCGTACGTCGCGGTCAGATGCGAGATTTCCGTTGATCCTGCCGTCGAAGACGATGCTGTTTTCGGCGTTGATCGAGCCGGTGATGTGCGTCGAGGGGCTGATATAGGTTTCACTTTTCTGCGAAGCCGGAATGGATCTGTCCTCTTTCACTGGGGGGTCCTCCTTTATGTTTTCGGCATAAATGCGAAAAATTGATTCAACACACAAACAATCTATCATTTCATCCGTCCCATTGCAAGTATTTTAAGAGATTCCCGCAGGAGAGGACTCCGTAAACGGCTGAAAGCACAAAAGTTTTTTTGTTGTCATCCTTCACAATAAATGTGATAATCAAAATGTATTCTGTTACAGCACCTGGTGAGACCTATGAAATACGAAATCGGATATGCGATCTGTTCGCTGGCATTTTTGTCGGTCGTCGCATTCCATTATTTTCGAAAAAAACGGTATCCGGATCTCCAGAACCGCATTTACAGCGTTGTCATGATCCTGGCCTTGGCGGATCTGATCCTGGACATCGCAGGATCCTGGACGATCATGAACGCGGCGGCATTGCCTCCCTGGATCAATTACGTCGTCAACACTCCGTTCTACATCATCCAGTCCGTATTGCCCCTTGCGGTGTTCCTGTACGTGTTGGCCGTCGCCGGCGAACTGGGATCGCAAAGGCGGCCGATGTTGGTCGCTGCGATGCTGCCGGCATCCCTCAATGTTTTGGCGATCCTTCTCAATCCGGCTACCCGATGGATCTTTTCTGTGGAGGCGGGACAACCTTACCTGAGAGGACCGTATTTTTCGCTGCTGTTCCTGACCTTCGCTTTTTACCTGTCTGTTTCATTGCTGGCGCTTTTTTGCTTCCGAAAGCGCTTTTTGCGGACCCAGTTCATTACGATCCTGGTGTTTCTGAGCTTTGTGGGCATCGGAGTGTTCATCCAGTTTCTGTTTCCGAAATATCTTCTGAGCAGCATGGTGATCGCGCTGTCCATCACGATGGTATATTTCATTCTGCAGATCCCGGAAGATATGCTGGATGTCGTGACCGGTGTCTTCAATCATGCGGCATTGATGCGATACATCGACAGCGGCGCCCGTCATCGTCGAAAGATCCTCGGACTCGCCGTGAGCATCGAAGACCTGATGAGCCAAGGGCAGCATCTGGGACTGACCGACATGAACGAAGCGATCAAGCAGATGGCGGACTATCTTACGAAACTCTGTCCCAAAGGATGGATCTTCCGGATGAGCGCTACGGTATACGTGATGCTTACGGAAGACGAAGCGTGCTACGAAAACGCTGCCACCGAACTTCGGGAAACCGGAGCGTTTCATTCCGAAGCGGCGGGCTCCGTCCTGCGGCTTCCGCTGTTGATTTGCGCTTTCCCCCGGAGCGAACTGGTGACGGAGTCGGAAAATTTTACCCGTCTGGTAGAGACGGCCTTTCGGGAGGCAAAAGCCCGGGGCATCCATGGACTGTTTCAAATCGACGAGCGCACCATCGCCGATTCGAATCGCTATGCCGCTGTGGAGTCTGCCATGGCAGCGGCACTCAAGAATGACAAATACGAAATGTACTTTCAGCCGATCTATTCTTTGGAGAAAGAACGGTTCGTTTCCGCAGAAGCGCTGATCAGGCTGAAGGACGCTCGCTTGGGCGATGTGTCCGCCCAGGAGCTGATCTCTATAGCGGAAACCAACGGAACCGTCGTCCAAATCGACCGAAGAGCGCTGCGGAATGTGTGCCGCTTCATCCATAAAAACGGGCCGCTGGAACGGTTCGGCCTGGACATGATCACCGTGAACGTTTCCACGGTCGATCTGATTCAGGATGACCTGTACGACAGTATCGTCACCATCATCCGGGAAGAGGGCGTTTCCTTCGACAGCATCGGACTGGAGATCACCGAATCGGTGGCCGCCACATTTGACGATGCGCTCATTTCCAGGCTGCAGGCATTCACTCAAAAGGGGATCCGGCTGCTTCTGGATGACTTCGGCGCAGGATATTCCAATCTGTACCGCATGGCGAGCCTGCCGCTATACGCAGTGAAAATGGATCGGAAAATGTTTGCGTCCTACGAGTCCGGTACCCAGCGGGCTGTGGTGTTCGAAGAAATGATTCAAATGTGTAAACGTCTGGGGTTTCTCGTGATCGCAGAGGGGATCCATCGACCTGATCAGATCGATACGCTTCGAGAACTGGGCGTGGATCGGATCCAGGGATTTCACTATGCCCGGCCGCTTCCGTCCGCTGAATTTCTAAAATTGTTTCAATAGAAAGGGACGCACTTGTTTCTGATTCTTTTGGCTTTATGGCTGATATTCAACGGCAGAATGACGCCCGAGATCCTGGTCTTCGGCATCCTTTTGACGAGCCTGCTTTTGGGGTTTGCCTGCCGGCATATGGACTACAGCATCGAAAAGGAGCGACGGGTCCTTCGTCTGTCGATTCAGGTTGTCTTATATGTAGGCGCGCTGATCGGAGAGATTTGGAAGGCCAATCTGGCGTCCATTCCCTATATCTTTCGAAGGATCCGAAAGCCGGCCCCCAGGATCATCCGGTTTCGGACCGGTCTCCGCACGCAAACCGCCCGGGTGGTGCTGGCCAACTCCATTACGCTGACGCCCGGAACCATCACGGTTTCTCTGGAGGACGAGGTGTTCACCGTCCACTGCCTGGACGCATCTCTGGCAGAGGACATACAGACTTCCGGACTGGTCCGGCGCTTGCGCCGCATGGAGGAGGTGAGCGGGAAATGATCTTTGTCAGCGAAGGCCTGCAAAAAGCCTATGAGATCCTGTTGATCGGAGCGCTGTACCTTCTTGGTGTCCTCCTGTTTTTCTGTATCCTGCGGACCATCCGGGGCCCGAGGGTCGCCGACCGGATCCTGTCGGTGAATATGGGCGGCACCATGACGATCACGGCGATCACGATCCTGGCGGTGATCCTGGATGAAGGCTATCTGGTGGATATCAGCCTGCTCTACGCCATGATCAGTTTTCTGGCGGTGGTGGTCCTGTCCCGGATCTACCGGGGGGTGTATCTGGCCCGCAAAGATGCTGCCCGCCGGGATCCTGCGGAGGAAGATCGCGAAAGCGAAAGGAGGGGACAGAATGTTTCCTGAGATCCTGCGGTTCGGAGCCGGCGCTTTGTTTTTTCTTTCCGGACTGATCATCTTCGTGATAGAGATCTACGGCAACTATCGATTTTCCTATGTGCTGAACCGGATGCACGCTGCGTCCATCGGTGACAGTCTGGGCATCGTTCTGTGCCTGATCGGATTGATGATTTTCAGCGGCTTCACCTTTGTGACGCTGAAACTGGCTGCCGTGGCGGTCTTTCTCTGGTTTTCCACACCGGTTTGCAGCCATCTGGTGGCAAAGCTGGAAACCGAAACCAACGACGAACTGGAACAGGAATGCGAGGTGGAACGAGAATGCAGGGATTGATCGCAGTGTTGCTGGGGCTTCTCGTGGTGGCGGCGCTGGCGGTATCGGCTTCCCGAAAACTGCTTCCGGCTGTCATCATTTTCATGTCCTACAGTCTGGTGATGTCCATGGTCTGGTTGCTGCTGGAAGCGCCGGATCTGGCAATCACCGAAGCGGCCGTAGGCGCCGGGATCACGTCTGTTCTTCTCTTCATCGCCCTGAAGCGGATCCGGGAACTGGAACGGGATCTGAAAGAATCCGAAGACGAAGTCCGGGCGTATCTGGCGCACCGGGAACGGGAGGAGTCGAACGATGTTTAAAGGGACGCGGATCCAGACGCTGTACAACATTCTGAGCATCGCCTTTACCATGCTCCTGATCGGCATTCTTCTCTATACGGTGTCGGAGATGCCTGTGATGGGGGATCCGCTCAATCCGGCCAACAACGAGGTGGCCGTCCATTATCTCACAAACGGCGCCCGGGAGACCGGTGCGCGGAACGCGGTGACCGGCATGATCCTGGATTACCGCGCATTCGACACGCTGGGCGAGCTGTGCGTGCTTTTCGTATCGGCCTGCTCTGTGTACATTCTGCTGCGTGTGGATGCAGGCAAAAAAGAAGAGGAAGTGGAAGCCATCGATCGGCGATACGAACCCCGGAACGACGTGATCCTCAACAAGGCGTTTTTATTTCTGGTGCCCGCCGTGTTTCTCTTCGGGACCTATATCACGTTGACGGGACACCTTTCTCCCGGAGGCGGGTTTTCCGGCGGCGCCATCATCGGCGCCGGATTGCTGCTGTATCTGAATGCGTTCGGATTGGAGAAAACGGAACGGTTCATGCACCGGATCCGCTACCGGCGGTTGAATTGCGGGGCGTTGGGATTCTATTTCCTGGCCAAGGGCTATTCGTTTTTTGTGGGCGCCAACGATATCAAAAGTGTCATCCCGATCACGAATCGGGGAAATATCCTGTCCGCAGGACTGATCATGCCCCTGAATGTCTGTGTCGCCATCGTGGTGGCCACGACCGTCTACGCAGTCTACCTGATGTTCCGGAAAGGAGGATTCAACATATGAACAACTACATGGTGACGAATCTTCCCGAGGTGGCAGCCATCGTTTTATTCGGCATCGGATTTTCCAATCTGCTGCTGGCCCGAAATCTCATCAAGAAAATCATCGGCCTGAATGTCATGGACACGGCGATCTACCTGTTTTTGGCCGCCAAAGGCTATGTGGACGATGCGGCTGCGCCCATCGTCTCCGCCGGAACGGTCGATCCGGATCTTTACGTGAACCCGGTCCCAAGCGGGCTGGTGCTTACCGGAATCGTCGTGTCCGTGTCGGTCACTGCGGTATTATTGGCGCTCACCGTCAGGCTTTACGAGGAATTCAATACGCTCGATATCGACGAGATCGTCCACCAACTCAGAAGGAAGGACCGGGAGGCGATGCGATGACTCTTGTGCAGAACGTTCCGGCCTTTTCGATTTTGGCGCCCATGCTGGCCGGCGTCGTTTGTCTGGTCTTGCCGGCGCGGGCTTCCCACCGCCTGACCAACGGGGTCCTTGTCGTACTGGCGTTGCTGTCCTTCCTATTGCTGAACAGCTTTTGGGACGGTGCGCCCATGTTTACGTATCGCATGGGTCACTACGGCGCACCCGTCGGCAACGAAATCCGGGCCGGCGAACTGGAAGCGTCGATGGCGTTCATGTTTCCGGTCGTTATGCTATTGTCTCTGATGGGCGGGCGGAACCACCTGCGCAGCGATATCGGACGATCCAAAGTGAACCTGTACTACATTTCCGTGCTGTTCCTGCTCAGTTCCATGCTGGCCCTCACTTATACCAACGATCTTTTTACGGCTTACGTGTTTGTGGAAATCAACACGGTAACGGCCTGCGGCATCATCATCAGCAAAGAGGACGGATACACCCTGGCGGCCTCCATGCGCTACCTGATCATGAGTCTGTTGGGCTCCGGCCTGTTCCTGATCGGGATCTGCCTGATCTACGGCCTCACAGGTCATTTGCTGATGCCCCACATCCAGGAGGCCGTGAACCACCTGGCCCGGAGCGGATCTTTTCTGGCCCCGCTGCAGGTGACCATCGCGCTGCTCGCCGTGGGCCTGGCGCTGAAAAGCGCGCTTTGGCCCTTTCACTCCTGGTTGGCCGACGCTCACAGCAGCGCTTCGGCAGCTTCCAGCGCCATTCTTTCGGGACTGGTGCTGAAGTCCTTCATTTTTCTGATGATCAAAATTTTTTTCCGGACCGTGGGTCCCGATGTGATGACGGGCCATGCGATCCTGAATCTGCTTTTGGTCTTTGGCATTCTGGGAATGCTTCTGGGATCTGTCAATGCGCTGTTCGAAAAGGACATCAAGCGGATGCTGGCTTTTTCCAGCGTCAGCCAGATCGGATATATTTTCTGCGGGATCGGGCTCGGGACCGTTGCAGGGGTCTCGGCGGCACTGGTCCAGGTGGTGGTTCACGCCGTCACGAAGGCGATGCTGTTCATATCGGCCGGTGGTCTGATGGATGCTTCGGAGGGAAAAAAGGATTTCGAAGCCCTTCGGGGCGCCGGCAGACGGGACGTGGCGGCCGGTGCGGCGTTTGCCGTGGGCACGCTTTCCATGATCGGACTGCCGTTTTTTGCCGGTTTTATTACGAAACTGACTTTGGTGACCGCCGCGGCGGGCACCCACGACTGGCGGATGTATGCGTCCCTCACGGCCATCATCCTGTCCACGATCCTGACGGCGATCTATTACATTCGGATCCTGTCCCTGATCTTCGGAAAAGAAGATTCGGAGGAGGAGGTTTGCGAAGGGCAGAATCGCCGGATCCTGTTTGCCCACCTCCGCAGACAGCTGAGCATGGATACCGAATACCTTCTGGCTTCTTTCGCATTGATCGTTATCAACCTCTGGATCGGACTCCGGTCCGACGATCTGGTGGCCGTCATCGATGCCGGACTGGCGACATTTCAATAGAGAGCGCCCACCGGATTTGAAAGGAAAACAGCATGCAGGAAACACCTTTCGTACTTCTGTCTCTTACCGATACGCTCACCGTGGCGTTCCGTGCGGACGCCCCGGGGCTCGCATTTCTGGTCCTGGTTGCGGCGATGTGGACCGTGGCGGGCATCTACGCGCTGCGATATAAAGATCATCTGGAAAACAACGGACGGTTTTTCGCCTTCTATTTGCTCACGTTGGTCATGCTTGTCGGATTGTCGTTTGCGGCGAATTACATGACCCTGTACCTGTTTTTCGAAATGATGACGCTCTTTTCGGTTCCCCTGGTGCTCCACGACGGTACGGCGGAGGCGGTGTCTGCGGCGAAGAAATATTTGTTCTACTCCATATTCGGAGCTACGCTGGGATTGCTGGGGTTCTTTTTTATCCACGCCTACGGCACGACGGGGGATTTCATGCCCGGCGGCGTGCTGGATGCCGGAAAGATCTCCGGAAACGAGGAAGTCGTAAGCGTTGTTGCTTTTCTGGCAGTGATGGGATTCGGCGCCAAAGCCGGACTGTTTCCGCTTCATGCCTGGCTGCCGGCAGCTCATCCGGTGGCGCCCTCTCCGGCCAGCGCCGTCTTATCCGGGGTCATTACCAAAGCCGGTGTCTTTTGTATCGTACGGGTGATCTATTATCAGTTCGGTGTCGGGTTTTTGCGCGGGACTTGGGTGCAGGAAGCCTGGATCTCCGTTGCCCTGCTCACGATTCTGATGGGCTCTTTGATGGCTTTTCGCGAAAAGCGGCTGAAGACGCGTCTGGCGTATTCCACGGTGAGTCAGCTTTCGTACATCCTTCTGGGCTTCTTTTTCCTGAACGAGATCGCTTTTGCCGGCGCCATGCTTCACGTGTTGTACCACAGTGTCCTGAAAGACGGATTGTTTCTGTCTGCGGGAAATATTTTATACCGGACGCGCCTGGAGCAGGTAGATGATTTAAAGGGCCTGGGTCGGCGGATGCCGTGGACTTTGGCTTGTTTTACGGTGTTTTCTCTGGGGCTGACGGGGATTCCGCCCTTTGCGGGATTTCTGAGCAAATGGGAGCTGGCGCAAGGTGCACTGCATTCGGGGCTTCTGCCGTATTCCTGGTTGGCGCCGGCAATTCTTCTGGTCAGCGCCGTTTTGACAGCCGGATATCTGTTTCCCATCGTTGTCCACGGATTTTTCCCCGGACGGGACGCCTGCGCCGAACGTGGGGATGTCGGCGAGGCGCCGGCTGTGATGCTCGGTGCGGTGTTGCTTTTGGCCGCAGCAGCTGTTTTGCTTGGTCTTTTCGGAAATTCCGTGTTGGCGTATTTTTTTGAAATAGCCGATACGGTATTTTGATAGGAGCGTTTCACGATGATGTCCGAACACTGGATCCCCATCGCAATATTTCTTCCTGTCGTCGGCGGTATTTTAATTCCTCTGATCGGCTTTTGCCGTGCAAGATCCCGGGAAATCTATCTGATGGCTGTGGTGCTGGCGACAAGCGTTCTGACGACGGGGCTCTTGGTGGCGCCGCCGGCGGACTCCGTATCCGTCGTGCGTATCACGAATACCATCGATGTGGCGTTTTATGTGGATGGTCTGGGATCGGTGTTCGGGGTTCTTGTGGCGTTTTTATGGCCGCTGGCTACACTGTATGCGTTTGAATACATGGCGGGCGAACGTCGTCAAAATGCTTTTTTCGCGTATTACACAATCACATACGGCTTGACGCTGGGCATTGCTTTTTCCGCTAATTTGATCACATTGTACCTCTTCTGCGAGTTGCTGACCCTGGTTACCTTGCCCCTGATCACCCACACCCGGACGAAGGCGGCTTATGTGGCCGGCGTCAAATACCTGGTATACTTTGTGGCAGGCGCGACGGCGGCATTTGTAGGCATCATCCTGTTCTATGTGAACGGAGGCGGTCTGGATTTCGTGCCCGGCGGACTGGCTGCCGGAACGGCGGTCCTGTCTCCGCAAGTGATCGGGGCTTCATTTTTGCTGATGTTTTTCGGGTTCGGCGCCAAGGCCGCCGTTTTTCCCGTTCAGGACTGGCTGCCCTCCGCCGGCGTGGCGCCTACGCCGGTCACGGCGCTCCTTCATGCGGTGGCTGTCGTCAAGTCCGGGGTCTTTGCCATTGCCCGGTTTACATACTACAGCTTCGGAACTGCGCCTCTGGAAGGGACGCCGGCGCAGAAGATCGCGCTGTCTTTTGCGATATTCACGATCACCTACGGCGCAATCATGGCCTGGAAAGAGGTCCATTTCAAGAGACGACTGGCTTACTCCACTCTGTCCAATCTTTCCTATATGATTTTCGGAATATTGCTCCTGACGCCCGCAGGGCTGGTGGCCGGACTGCTGCACATGCTGTTCCACGGGATCATGAAGATCACTCTGTTCTTTGTGGCGGGTGCCGTAGCCTGTCAGAGCGGTTTGCACTACGTGACGGACCTTCGGGGATACGGTCGGCGGATGCCCCGGACCTTTGCCGTGTTCACCGCGGCGTCCCTGTCCCTCATGGGGGTGGCTCCCTTCTGCGGCTTCATGAGCAAATGGTATCTCGCCCAGGCAGCTTTGGCCCACGGCGGGCGCTATGCCTATCTGGGCCTGGCCGCAATCCTGGTGGCGGCGGTCTTTACGGCCATCTATTTGCTGACTATTGTGATCCGTGCGTACTTCCCGGGGAAAAGCTGCGAGCCGGCGGGCCGGCCGGATGCCGGGGACCCGGGACGGTACATGCAGATCCCCCTGGGCATATTCGCTTTGGCAATGGTCCTGCTGTTCGTCTTTGCGATGCCGGTGGCCGAATGGATCCGCAGCGGAGTGGCCGGGACGTTTTTATAGAAACATTTCGAGAAAGGAGAAAAGCACGTGGAATACGCCTATCAGGATCTGATGCCTACATTCGCAGCCGGTCGGTTTCAGCTGCTTTACGGATCCGTTGCAACGGTCATGTGGGTCTGTGCGCTGCTGTTTTCGAGAGAATACATGCAGCACCGTTCCCGGACCGGACGTTTCCATGCGTTTATGATCCTTACCTATTGCGCTACGACAGGTGTTTTTCTGTCCGGAGACCTTTTGACGCTGTTCGTATGCTTCGAGGTCATGTCTTTCGCATCGTATGTTCTGGTGGTCCAGGAGGAGACGCCGGAAGCCCTGGATGCCGGAAACCTTTATCTGGCCGTATCTGTGGCCGGCGGCATGATGCTGCTCATGGGACTGTTTCTTCTGCAGGATATGCTGGGAACGCTGGACTGGACCCGGTGGATGCCGGCGGCTGCCGCGGAAGGCGGCCGAAGCAGTCTTTACATCGCCGGCGGACTTGCGGCAGCGGGCTTCGGGGCGAAAGCGGGACTGTTCCCTCTGCACATCTGGCTCCCCAAAGCCCATCCGGCTGCGCCGGCGCCGGCTTCGGCCCTGCTGTCCGGCATTCTGACGAAAACCGGCATCTTCGGCCTCATCATCCTGTCGGTCTATTTGTTCGACGGGGATGCGGCCTGGGGAACCGCCTTGCTGATCCTCGGACTGGTGACCATGTTCCTGGGGGCGGTCCTGGCACTGTTTTCCGTGGACCTGAAGCGTACCTTGGCCTGTTCCTCCGTGTCCCAGATCGGATTTATTGTCCTGGGAATCGCCATGCTCTGCATCCTGGGCGATCACAACACCGTCGCCGCCCGGGGCGTCGTCCTCCACATGGTGAATCATTCGGCCGCCAAGCTCCTATTATTTCTGGCAGCCGGCGCCATCTACCTGAAGACGCATCAACTGGATTTGAACGGGATCCGGGGCTTTGGAAGAGGAAAGCCGCTGCTGGGATTCCTGTTCCTCGTCGGCGCGGCCTCTGTGGCCGGTCTGCCGTTCACGAGCGGCTACGTGAGCAAAACACTGCTCCACGAAACGATCGTGGAACGTCTGACCGCCGGCGGACTCACGGGAGGGCTCCGATTCTTCTTTTCGGCGACGGAGTGGATCTTTCTGCTGACCGGCGCCCTTACGGTGGCCTATATGACCAAACTGTTCGTCTGTATCTTCCTGGAGCGGAATACAGATGACCTTCGGCAGGCCGCTTTCCAACGGATCGGAGGATCCTTTGCGCAACTCGGAGGGCAGGTGGCCGTGGCTCTTCCCGCGCTCTTTTTGCTCGTGTCCGGTCTGATCCCCCACAGGACCTTGGATATTCTTGCAGACTACGCGCAGGACTTTCTGACGCTTCACCCCCCGGAACATGCCGTGCCGTACTATGCGCCGGCCAGTTTGTCCGGCGCCTTGATCTCCATGATCCTGGGTGCGTTGATTTATCGGGTCGCGGTCCGAAGATTCCTGATGCCTGTCGATGCGGGAGGATGCCGACGATATGCGGAGCGCTGGCCTGCGGGCCTGACGCTGGAGCGCTGTCTGTTCCGTCCTCTGCTCCGGGGGATCCTGTGGCTCGGACTGCGGATTTTCGGTGCGCTGTCCCGCAGCGGCGACAGCGCCTGCCGGATCCTGCTGTCTGTGGGCGGCTTTGCGGCCTTCGCACTGGATCGGTCCGTGGATCTGCTCATCACGACCATGGAAAATAATCTTTTTCGGCAGATCCATTCCGACGAAGAACGATTTTCTCCGCTGGAGTGGATGCGAAACCATCCCATGGCCGATTTCTGGAGACGTTCACAGGAGACGTTTGCAGCCTTTGCCGAAAGTTTGTCTTTCGGCCTTCTGGCCACCGTGATCGGCCTTTGCGCCGTATTGGTCTATCTGCTATAATAGGTGCACTATGTTTGGTATTTTTTCGGGAACCATCGTCAACGCCCTGCTGGTGATCGCGGGGACGGCTGCCGGTCTGATCTTTAAGACGGATCGCCTGCAATCCATCGGAGAGCGCATTTTCCAGGTGTTCGCTCTCTTTGTGCTGGCCATGGGCGTCAACGGCGCCTCGGATCTGTCCCGGCCGGTGTTCATCCTGATCTCCGTTACCGTCGGTGTCGCCCTGGGCGAGATCATCGATCTGGACGACAAATTCAACCGCCTGGGCAGGAGCCTGCAGAAGCGGTTTGCCCGCTCCGACGACAGCCGGTTTGCGTCCGGATTCATCCAGGCCTCTCTTCTGTTTTGCGTCGGATCCATGACTGTGGTAGGTGCGCTGCAGTCCGGCATGGACAACAATCACAGCGTGCTCTACGCCAAGAGCCTCATCGACGGAGTCTCTGCAGCTACGCTGGCCATGGGCTTTGGGGTCGGCGTCGGGTTTTCCGCGCTGTCCGTATTGGTCTACGAAGGATTGCTCACGCTGGCGTCCGGCGCCATCGCTCCCGTCATGAGCCCGGAAATCATCGGACTCAGTTCCACCATCGGCAGCCTCTTTTTGATCGGGATGGCGTTGAATATGCTCAAGCTCACGGAATTGAAGATCGCGAATTTTCTGCCTGCCATGTTCGTTCCCATCTTTTATGAAACCTTTCGGCTTCTCTTTTCGTGACCCGGGTGTCGCCATTGGTCTTCAACACACTCCCGTTTGCCTTGCAAGAAATCAAGAATCGGGTATAATCAATAGGGGGTATAACAAGTTTCATCCTGCAGCATTCCACGGGGAGGAAGTATGAGAATTCAAAGAGTCAGAGAAGTGCTCGACGCATCGGTGCTCTGCGGAGAAGAACTGCTGGATCGGGAGATCCTTTCCGCCTGTGCGGCGGATTTGATGAGCGATGTGCTTGCCTACGTCAAGACCGAAGCGCTGCTGCTCACCGGTCTGACCAATACGCAGGTCATTCACACCGCAGACATGATGGACATCAACTGTATTGTTTTTGTCCGGGGCAAAATCCCTTCGCCGGAACTGATCGAATACGGACGGAAGCACGACATGGTTTTGCTCAGCACTCCCCACAAAATGTACTACGCCAGCGGCTTGCTCTACAATGCCGGCTTGGGCGCCTGCAGGTGATCTATGGAAAAACTGCACTTGCATTACGATGTGGAAGGCAACGATTTTATCGCTGTGGGGGAAGCCTCCGGCCAGGTGAAACGTGCGCTCCGCCAGCTGGGCATCGATTTTGAGGTCATTCGCCGCTGCGCCATCTGCATGTACGAAGGAGAGATCAATATGGTAGTCCACGCCGACGGAGGCACGGCCGACGTGGTGGTGGAGAAGGACAAAGTGACCATTGTGCTGGAGGACCGGGGTCCCGGGATCTCCGACATGGAAATGGCCATGAAAGAAGGGTATTCCACTGCGTCCCAGGACGTGCGTGAACTGGGCTTTGGCGCCGGCATGGGACTGCCCAACATGAAAAAATATTCCGACTCTCTGGAAATCGACAGCGAAGTGGGAAAAGGAACGAAGGTTACCATGGTGATCCATATTCCCGGCTGACGATGCAAATACAGACTCTTACGACACAGAACGGAGGGTGTCCATTGAAGCATTCGGTAACACTGGACAAAGACAAATGCAAAGGTTGTACGACCTGTATCAAGCACTGTCCCACGGAGGCGATTCGAGTCCGGCGAGGCATCGCCCATATCACGGAAGAACGCTGCATAGATTGCGGGAACTGCATTCGAGTCTGTCCCCACAAGGCGAAAAAAGCGGTATGTGACGATTTTGAACTCCTCAAAGACTTCGAATACAATATCGCATTGCCGGCACCGTCTCTCTACGGGCAATTCCGGAATCTCACCGATGTCAATCAGGTGCTCACAGCATTTCTGCACATCGGTTTCGACCACGTGGAGGAGGTGTCCCGGGGGGCTGAACTCGTGTCCAGCCTCACCAAGTATGAGATGGAAAGCGCTCCGGATCTGCCAAAACCGCTGATCTCCTCGGCCTGTCCGGCTGCCGTGCGGCTGATCTGCCAGCGGTTTCCCAAGCTGATCCCCCACATTTCAAAGGTCAGTGCGCCTTTCGAGATCGTGGCGATCCTGGCCCGCAAAGAGGCTGTGGAGCGGACCGGGCTGCCGCCGGAAAAGATCGGTATCTTCTTCATCACCCCCTGTCCGGCCAAAGTAAGCGCCGGACGAAACCCTGCCGGACTGGAATCTCCTGTGGTGGACGGTTTTTTTGCGATCTCCGATATTTACAAACGCCTGATCTATGCGATGAAAAACATCGATAAACCGGAAAAACTGGCGCATTCGGGGTTGATCGGCGTGGGCTGGGCCCACTGCGGAGGAGAGTCCAATGCGGTATTTCAGGGACAGCATCTGGCCGTGGACGGCATCGACAATATCATCGAAGTGCTGGAGGATCTGGAGGATGGTCAGCTGCCTCAGGTCGACTTCCTGGAGCTGAATGCCTGCAATCAGGGATGCGTGGGCGGTTGTCTCACCGTGGAGAATCCTTACGTGGCACAGACCCGGATCAAGCAACTGATCCAGCACATGCCCATCAGCATGAACAAGGTGTCCACGGATCCCGAACCGCCTTCTTATATGTTCGATGATAAACCCCTGGAAGCCTCGCCGGTGAACGTGCTGGACGACGATATCGAAGTGGCGATGCAGAAGTACGCCCAGATCGAACAACTGGTGGAAACGTTGCCGGGCCTCGACTGCGGCAGCTGCGGCGCACCCACCTGCAGAGCCCTGGCCGAGGATATCGTACAAGGGCTTGCCTCGGAGGACGACTGCATCTTCCGCATGCGGGAACGGATGCAGTATTTGATGGGTATGGGCGATGCGGACGAATACCTGCCTCTGCCCTTCCGGCGGAGAGATGAAGAAGCTGAAAAAGCAGAACAGGAGAGGAGCGAACCATGACAGCAGTCGAAGTAGCGAAACAATTGGCGTTGACTTGCCATGTTCCCACCGACGGAAAGCGAGAAGTGGAAGGAGGTTACGTGGGGGATCTGCTCAGCTGGGTCATCGGCCGGGCGGGCCAGGGCAGCGCATGGATCACCATCATGTCCAATCCCAACGTAGCCGCCGTAGCCATGCTGGCAGACACTTCCATGATCATTCTGGCCGAAGGTGTTCAGCCCGACGAGTCCCTTCTGGCCAAAGCAAAGCAGCATCAGCTGGGACTGTATACCGCAGCTGAGGGTGCCTACGAACTTGCCTGGCGGCTCCACGAACTGATCGGCTGATGCCGGCGGCCGGTGAAAGCGGGAAATGCCGATGAAACTGTTTTACGATCTTCATATCCATTCCTGCCTGTCTCCCTGCGGGGACAGAGAGATGACGCCGGGAAACATTGCCGGCATGGCGCATCTTGCGGGGTTGAACGTAGCGGCGATTTCTGATCACAACACGACCCGGCACTGCCGGGTCTTCTCGGCCTGGGCTGCCCGCTATGACCTTTTGGCGGTGCCTGCCATGGAACTGAATACCAGAGAAGAAGTCCATATCCTCTGCCTGTTTCCCGGACTGGAAGCGGCAGAGGATTTTGATGCATATGTTCGAACGAAGCTGCCCGATATCAAAAATCGCCCGGATTTCTTCGGTCCGCAATTGATCCTGGACGATCAGGACCGGGTGATCGGTCAGGAAGACCGGCTCCTCACCGTAGGAACGGAGATCAGCATCTATGAGATATCAAGCCTGATGAAACCCTACGAAGGTCTGGCGATCCCGGCCCACATCGACAGGGATTCCAATTCGGTGCTGGCCAATCTGGGTTTTGTGACACCGGAAATGGGATTTTCCACTCTGGAAATCACCCGGAACGGAGACTTGCAGGCCCTCGGCGCCGAAAATGCCGGGCTCCGGGGCAAACCGTTCATTACGAATTCCGATGCGCATTACCTGGAAGACCTCCCTGATGCGGCGTTCTCGCTGGAGGTGGAATCGCTGTCTCCGCGAGACGTGATCGAAGCTCTTGAAAATGGGAATGGTTTGAGAAGATTGTGAATTCTCTGACAAAAAACCGTAATTATTAAGCCGATATTCCAATTTACGCTACAGGTTCGGTTTACATTGGATGTACGCTATGTTAAAATTGTGACGAACTAATAACGTTTCGTTTTTTTTGTTATTTACTATAGAAGTACAAGGAGGTTCTGACACATGCCCAATCTGAAAACGCTTATCCCGTTTGCTGGGACCAAAGAGCAGGAAGATCGGCTGAGAGAAGCGATCGCCAGATACAAGGGAGAACTGGGAGCGACCATGCCGATCATGCAGGAAGCCCAGGAAATCTACGGGTATCTTCCCGAAGAAGTACAGGTGATCATTGCCGAGGAACTCGGTGTTCCTCTTACGGAGATCTATGGAATTTCTTCATTCTACGCCCAATTCACCCACAATCCAAAAGGGCAGAACCAGATCAATGTCTGTCTGGGAACGGCCTGCTACGTCAAGGGCGCCGGCAACATATTGGACAAGGTCTGCGAAGTGGTCGGATGCAAAGAGGGAGAAATCACGGAAGACGGTAAATTCTCCATCGATGCGACCCGCTGTGTCGGAGCCTGCGGTCTGGCTCCCGTTATGATGATCAACGGCGATGTTTACGGCCGGCTCACACCGGATAAGATCGATGCGATCATCGCCAAATACAAGTAGTCCGAAGGAATGAAAGAACTTTCGCTGAACGTGTTGGACTTGGCTCAGAATTCATTGTCGGCAGGAGCCCGTCACATCACGATAGAGATCTGCGAGTCCGAAGAAAAGGACAGCCTGCACATTCGCATTGTCGATGACGGCGCCGGCATGGACCCGGATTTTCTGAAACGGGTCACCGATCCATTCGTCACCACACGGACCACCCGTCCGGTGGGTATGGGGATCCCCCTGATCAAGATGGCGGCGGAAATGGCGGACGGACAGTTCAGTATCCAAAGCCGGAAGGGCGAAGGGACGGAACTGAATGCATCTTTTCGGCTGTCCCACGTGGATCGGATGCCCATCGGCGACATTGCCGGGACGGTCACCACATTGATACAGGGCGCGCCGGAAGTGGACTTTATCTACATTCGCAGGACAGATAGCGGAAGTTTTGAATTCGATACCGGTCAGATACGGGGATTGATGGAGGGTATATCCCTTCGGGAACCCGAGGTTCTGGCCTGGATCCGAGAATATATCGCCCAGGGAGAAGCCGGGGTGATGGCACAAGAAGTGTAGTAATCGAGAGGATGGATGAAAAAATGAAGACCATAGAAGATCTCCAGAAAATCAGAGAAGAAATGCAGTCTAAGATCAGCCTCCGTAAAGATGATGGCGACAGTATCCGCGTTGTCGTGGGTATGGCCACCTGCGGAATCGCCGCCGGCGCGCGGCCTGTCCTGGAAGCCCTTGTTGACGAGGTTGGACGCAGACAGCTTAAAAACGTGATCGTTACACAGACCGGATGCATTGGTGTATGCCGCCTGGAGCCGATCGTAGAAGTGTTCGAAAAAGACAAAGAGAAGGTCACTTATGTCAAAATGGATCCGGAAATGGCCCGGACCCTGGTAAGTGAACATCTGGTCAACGGCAGGGTGGTACAGGCTTGGACCATCGGCGCTTCGGAATAAGGAGGTTACAGGATGAATTTTGTTAGATCGCATGTTCTGGTCTGCGGAGGAACCGGTTGCACTGCCTCCAAAAGCCCGGAAATCATTGCTGAATTCAATACACAGCTTAAAAACTGCGGGCTGGACAGCGAGGTCCGCGTGGTTCAAACCGGGTGCTTCGGACTGTGCGCGCTGGGACCCATCGTGGTGGTATATCCCGAAGGGACCTATTATGCGCAGATCAAGGTGGAAGATGTCAAGACCATCGTGGAAGAACATCTGCTCAAAGGGCGGATCGTTCAGGATTTCCTCTTTAAAGAGGCCGATGCTCACGGTGTGGAGCAGTCGCTGAACAACACCGATTTTTATCTTAAACAACATCGTATCGCTCTTCGCAATTGCGGCGTCATCAATCCCGAAGAGATCGATGAAGCCATTGCTTTCGATGCATATAAAGCGCTGGGCACCTGTCTGACGGAAAAAACACCTCAGGAGGTCATCGAGATCATCACCGAATCGGGTCTTCGCGGCAGAGGCGGCGCAGGATTCCCCACCGGGATCAAATGGAAGTTTGCCGCCGCGTCTCCCGGCCCCGTCAAATACGTCTGCTGCAACGCCGACGAAGGAGATCCCGGCGCATTTATGGACCGTTCCGTGCTGGAAGGCGATCCCCATGCGATTTTGGAGGCCATGGCCATCGCAGGATATGCCATCGGTGCCAACCAGGGATATATCTACATTCGGGCGGAGTATCCGCTGGCTGTCAAGCGGCTGAAGATCGCCATCGAACAGGCCAAGGAATACGGGCTGATCGGCAAGAATATCCTGGGGACCGGATTCGATTTCGATCTGGAGATCCGTCTGGGCGCCGGCGCATTTGTCTGCGGCGAAGAGACAGCCCTCATGACATCCATCGAAGGACATCGCGGCGAGCCTCGTCCCCGCCCGCCTTTCCCCGCAGTCAAGGGCCTGTTCCAGAAACCCACCATTCTGAACAATGTAGAGACTTATGCAAACATCGCCTGGATCATCAACAACGGCCCCGCAGCGTTCAACTGCATGGGCACCGAAAAATCCAAGGGCACAAAGGTCTTCGCTCTGGGCGGAAAAATCAAGAACACAGGCCTGGTGGAGATTCCCATGGGCACCACGCTCCGGGAAGTCGTGGAAGACATCGGCGGCGGTTGCCCCGGGGGCAAAAAGTTCAAGGCGGCTCAGACCGGCGGTCCTTCCGGCGGCTGCATCCCCGCATCCCTGATCGACACTCCTTTGGATTACGAAAGCATGGCGGCCATCGGTTCCATCATCGGTTCCGGCGGACTGATCGTCATGGACGAAGACAACTGCATCGTGGATATCGCCAAGTTCTTCCTGCAGTTCACCATGGATGAATCCTGCGGCAAATGCTCGCCCTGTCGGATCGGTACCAAGAGAATGTACGAAATACTGGATAAAATCACACAGGGCAAAGGCACGTTGGAAGATCTGGATATCCTGGAGGAACTGGCGCTTCATGTCAAGGAAAATTCTCTTTGCGGTCTGGGTCAGACAGCGCCGAATCCGGTCCTGTCCACCCTTCGTTACTTCCGCGACGAATACGAAGCCCACGTAGTGGACAAGAAGTGTCCGACCGGCGTGTGCAAAGGTCTGGTTGAGTATAAGATCCTGTCTGACAAATGCATCGGCTGCACAGCCTGTGCCAGAGTCTGTCCGGTAGATGCCATCAGCGGGAAAGTCAAGGAAGTCCATTCCATCGACCCGTCTTTGTGCATCAAGTGTGGTTCGTGTATCGCAGCCTGCAAGTTCGGTGCAATCATCGTAGAATAGGCGGAAGGAGAAAATCAATGAGTACTGTTAAAGTAAAAGTTAACGGCATGCAGATCGAATGTCCGTCCGATGCCACCGTGCTGGAAGCTGCACGCCAGGCCGGATTCCGGATCCCGACGCTTTGCTATTTGAAAGACATCAACGAAATCGGAGCCTGCAGAATGTGCCTCACGGAAGTGAAGGGCGCCAAGGGTCTTGTGGCTGCTTGCGTTTATCCCGTGGCCGAAGGCATGGAGATCAACACCAACTCGCAAAAAGCATACGACGCGCGCAAGCGCACCCTGGAACTCATTTTGTCCAATCACCGGATGGAATGCCTTACCTGCGTGCGGAACCAGAGCTGTGAACTGCAAGCTTTGGCCGAAGAATACGGCATGGAAGAGGTGCGTTTCGGCACACCCAAAGAAATGCAGCCCGACATCGAGCAGTCCACACCTCATCTGATCCGGGACAACTCGAAATGTATTTTGTGCCGCCGCTGCGTAGCGGTTTGCAAAAATTTGCAGCACGCTGCGGTGATCGGACCCAACGACAGAGGCTTCAGCACCCATATCGGTTCGGCTTTTGACCGGGATCTGGGCGAAGTGGCCTGCATCAACTGCGGGCAGTGCATCAACGTTTGTCCTACCGGAGCCCTCACGGAAGTGGATTCCACTTACAAGGTGTGGGAAGCGCTGGCAGACCCCAAGAAGCATGTGGTCGTAGGTACCGCTCCGGCCGTTCGCGCTACGCTGGGCGAGGAATTCGGCGATCCCATCGGAACCAATGCCCAGGGAAAAATGGTCGCTGCGCTGCACCGGCTGGGCTTCGACGGTGTTTTCGATGTGGATGTCACAGCAGACCTGACCATTCTGGAAGAAGGAACGGAATTTATTCATCGCCTGCAGAATGGCGGAACGTTGCCTCTGATCACATCCTGTTCTCCCGGTTGGATCCGGTTTTGCGAACAGTATTATCCCGAATTTATTCCGAACCTTTCCTCTTGCAAGAGTCCGCAGCAGATGTTCGGCGCTATGATGAAGAGTTATTATGCAGACAAGCTGGGACTGAACCCGGAAGATGTCTTCGTGGTGACGGTTATGCCGTGTACCGCCAAGAAGTTTGAGATCAGACGGGATGATCAGTCTGCCGTGAACGGTCTGTGGGATATGGATGAAACCATCACGACTCGGGAACTGGCCAGAATGATCCGCAAGACCGGGATGGACTGGTCTGCTCTGCCCGAAGAAGATTTTGATCCGGACTTCGGAGAATTCTCCGGTGCGGCGGTTATATTCGGCGCTTCCGGCGGTGTTATGGAAGCTGCCCTGCGTACTGTGGTGGAGATCCTTACCGGCGAAGAACTGGCTAAGCTGGACTTCGTGGATGTGCGCGGAATGGAAGGTATCAAGGAGGCCAGCTATGATGTAGCGGGCACACTGGTCAAGGTCGCCGTAGCCAGCGGCATGGAAAATGCGGCCAAATTGCTCGATAAGATCAAAGCCGGCGAAGCCGAATACCACTTTGTGGAAATCATGGGCTGCCCCGGCGGCTGCATCAACGGCGGCGGTCAGCCGATCCAGCCCGGCAATGTCCGCAACTTTGTGGATATCCAGACACTGCGGGCCGGCGCGCTGTATTCAGAGGATGCGCTCATGAAAATGCGCAAGAGCCACGAAGTTCCCCTTATCAAGAAGATTTACAGCGACTACCTGGGCGAACCGGGCAGCCACCGCGCCCACGAATTGCTTCACACCAGCTACAAAGCATCGCCCAAGTATCCGGGCCTGGAAGCAGACAAGAAAAAGAACTGATCCGGAATCGAAACCGGCAAACAAAAGGGGCGCCTTCGGGCGTCCCTTTGTTCATTGACAGATCCATCCGCGACAATTAGGATGAAAGAAAAAAGGAGGAATGCGGAATGAAACTCGGTGTGATCGCAGGGACCCGGACGGATACGCAACTGGGGGTTCGCTATGTGGAAACCCAGGGGCATGAAGCCCTGGGGAGGCCCTGCAGCGAAAATCCCACGCAGCAGCTGGACATGCAGCTGCACCACAAAAAAGAATTGGCCGACAGGGTCGTGGCACTGGCGGCCGAGATGCTGGCCGAAGGGGCCGAAGGGATCTACATCTACTGCAATTCGCTCAGCACAGCCATCGATCTGGACAACGTGAAAAAAAGAATTCCGGCACCGGTGGCGACGCCCCTGGATGTCTATGCAGAGTGCGCCGGCCTCTACAAGCATATCTTTGTGATCGCCGCCAACTGCCAGAGTCTGGCGGGAATCGAGCGGGTCATCAAGAAGCAGAACCCGGGCAGCTGGCTCTCCGGCGCCGCACTGCAGGCCCTGGTGTATCAGATCGAAGACCTGCTGCCGCCGGAAGAAATCGTGAGCGATCTGCATATGAGGGAATTTCTTCGCTGTTTTACCGCAATGAAAGCAGAGGTCCTGATCCTGGGCTGTACGCATTTTCCATACATTCACGAGCAGATCCGGGATGCTGTATCCGTGCCGATCATCGACCCGGGGAAGCGCATGCTGGAACTCCTGGCGAGAGATCTCAATCCAGGATCCCCGGCGGCACCTCCGACGGATTGATCAGGCGGGAACGATAGAGGGCGATTTCCTCGGGGCTTTCTTCCGTGCTGCCCATTTCCGTCAACTTTTCCAGCAGCGCACCGGTGAGACTCTTCTTCACCATGGCGATTGCCTGTTCCGAAAGATCTGCTTGCCGCGCAGATGAAAACAACGCTCCGGCCACGTCCTGAATGTCCCCGGAATAGCCGCCCGGCGGTTCCGTCAGGTTGATTCCCACCCCAAGGACCACAGCGCCGGGATGCCCTTGCTCATCCACGATGGCTTCCGCCAGGATCCCGGCGATCTTTCGGCCGTCCAGAAATACATCATTGACCCATTTCACATCTGCAGACAGTCCCGTGACTTCTCCAATGACGGTGAGAAGGACTGCGGCGGCGCGGATCGTCATGCGATCGGTGTCCCGGTAAGGGAGCAGGATGCTTACATAAATGCCCCTGCCCCGGGGCGAATGGAAACGGTGACCGTATCGACCCCGTCCGCAGGTTTGGGTTTCCGCGATCGCAGCATCGCCGAAGACGGCGGTCCGGTTTCGGTAGTACTCCTTGAGTACGTCCTGTGTCGAGGGGATCTCATCGAATCGAAAGAGCATCGGTTCCTCCTTTGTATAAAATCAGACTGGCCATTTCTCTTCTGTTAGTATATAATATTACAATTGTAAACAGGAGATTTTTTATGGATAAAAAGAGAATACTGGGCAATGCCATGCTGCTGCTCACTGCTTTGATTTGGGGATTGTCCTTTGTTTTTCAGCGGGTGGGCATGGACCACATCGAGCCGCTCACTTTCGGCTCGGTCCGGTCTGTCCTTGCGGCGTTTGCCCTTGGGCTGCTGGTGCTGGCCACCGATCGTCAGAAGAAAAGAAAAGGATCCACAGAAGGGCGCAGTCCCCGGGAAGCGGCCGACTACCGACGAAATACCCTGCGGGGCGGCGTGTTCTGCGGCATTTTTCTGACACTGGCCGCTTCTTTTCAGCAGATGGGCATTGTCTATACCACGGCGGGGAAAACCGGTTTCATCACGGCTTTATATATCGTTTTCGTTCCGGTGATCGGCTGGATGTTTTTGAAGAAAAAGATCACCTGGCTCATCGGTGTCGGCGTGGTGCTGGCTACCGTGGGCATGTATTTTCTTTCCATCGGAGAGGAATTTGTTCTGACCAAGGGCGACACGCTGGTCTTCATCTGTGCGATCTTTTTTGCGCTGCACATCCTGAGTTGCGATCACTTTGTGCAGATCGCCGATCCGCTCAAGATGTCCATGATCCAGTTTATCGTCTGTGCGATCCTGACGGGAATCGCGGCGCTGGCCTTCGAGACGCCCACCACGGCCAAGCTGGCGGCTGCGGCGATCCCCATTGTCTATTCCGGTATTTTTTCCGGCGGTGTGGGCTATACGCTGCAGATGGTGGCTCAGAAATTTACCGACCCCACCGTGGCCTCTCTGTTGCTGAGTCTGGAAGCGGTGTTCGGCGTGCTGGGCGGCTGGCTCATCCTGAACGAAGTGATGACTCCCCGGGAAGTACTGGGCTGTATCGTGGTCTTTGCGGCCATCATCCTGGTCCAGATCCCGCTGCCCGAGAAGAAGAAAGGATACTGATTTGAAGTGGATATTCGTGCGTCATCCGGAAACGGAAGCGCTTGTGCATAGAATCATATACGGGCAGACTCATTCTCCCTATACGGAAAAAGGAAAGAAGAGCGTGAACTGGGTGCGTTCCGAACTGGCTTCGGAAGAGATCTCAGCCATTTATTCCAGTCCCATGGAGCGGACGAAAACCCTGGCGGATGCCATTGCTTCGGCCCATCGGGGCCTTCGGGTGCAGACCGACGAACGCATCAAGGAGATGGGCGTGGGCATCTTCGAACAGATGACCGTGCCCGAAGCCGAAGCGGCCCATCCCGAGCATCTGCGTCCGTTCCTGGACGATTTCGGCAACTACCGGGCGCCGGGAAGCGAGCTGTTTTCCGAGGTCAAAAGCCGGGTCTCCGATTTCCTGAAAGAAGTCATTCGCAGGGAAGAGGAAAAAGGGGAGGAGGGTTATCCTGAGAGACCGATCATCGTCGTCTCTCACTCCATGGCCATCCGCGGCGCGCTGGCGTATCTCTTTGACGCCGGTCTTTCGGACCTTTGGCACATCCGAATCCAGCCGGCAGCCATCATCAGAGTTCAATACCGTGACGGTTTCGCCATCCTGGAAGGGCTGCGGGACCCTCACGATATCATCGTATAAGACCGGTTCCCGTTCGAGCCGGCAGAAGGAGCACATCATGGAAAAGAAAAAAACGTTTTACATTTCCACGCCCATCTACTATCCCAGCGATAATCTTCATATCGGGCACACCTATTGCACCGTCATGGCCGACGCCGTGGCCCGGTTCAAGCGGCTGGAAGGCTATGACGTGATGTTCCTGACCGGCACCGACGAGCACGGCCAGAAAATTCAAAAAAAAGCCGAGGCGAGAGGATTGGCCCCGCTGGCTTACGTGGACGAGATCGTGGCCGGTATCCTGGATCTTTGGAAGACCATGGAGATTTCCTACGACGACTTTATTCGCACCACGGAACCCCGTCACGAGAAGCGGGTGCAGGAAATATTCCTTAAGATGTACGAAAAGGGAGACATCTACAAGTCCGAGTACGAGGGCTGGTACTGTACACCCTGCGAAGCGTTTTGGACAGAGAACCAACTTCATGACGGCCTGTGCCCGGACTGCGGCCGGCCTGTGGAAAAGGCCAAGGAGGAAGCTTATTTCTTCCGCCTTTCCAAATACGCCGACAAACTGATAGAATTGTTCAAGACCACGGACTTTCTGCAACCCGAGACCCGGGTCAACGAAATGCTGGCTTTTATAGACCAGGGGCTGGAAGATCTCTGCATCTCCAGAAGCAGCTTCGACTGGGGCATCCCTGTGCCCATCGACGACAAGCACGTCATCTATGTGTGGCTGGACGCGCTCTCCAATTATGTGACGGCGCTGGGCTTCCCGGAACTGCCGGGAGAAAGCACCGAAAAATACGAGAGATACTGGCCTTGCGACGTGCATCTGGTGGGCAAGGAGATCGTGCGCTTCCACGCCATCATCTGGCCGGCTATGCTCATGTCCATCGACGCGCCGCTGCCCAAGCACGTGCTGGGCCACGGCTGGATCCTTTTGGAAGGCGGCAAAATGTCCAAATCCAGAGGGAACATCATCGATCCCGTCAAGCTGATCGAGCGCTACGGTGTAGATGCGCTGAAGTATTTTTTGCTTCGGGAATACACGTTCGGGCAGGACGGCCTGTTCACCAACGAAGTGATGCTCAACCGCTTGAATTACGATCTGGCCAACGATCTGGGAAATCTGCTGTCCCGGACGGTGTCCATGATCGAAAAGTACAACGAAGCGAAAGTGCCGCCGGCAGGACCCGCGGAAGGAACGGATCCGGCGTTGAAAGATCTGGCCCTGGGTTGCTATGTCCGCGTTGCGGAACACATGGATCATTTCCGTTTCAATCTGGCCCTGGAAGAGATCTGGATCCTGATCCGCCGGACGAACAAATACATCGACGAGACGACGCCCTGGATCCTGGCAAAGGAAGAAAGCGCAAAAGCCAGGCTGGACACGGTGCTGCACAATCTGGCCGAAGCGCTGCGCATCGTATCGATCCTGATCTATCCGTTTATGCACACCACCGCCATGGAGATTCGCAATCAACTGGGGCTGGGCAGTGCGGCCCCGGAGTGGAGGGACGCCGGCATTTTCGACTGCATGGAGGGAGAGCGCGTCAAGAAGGGGCGGGCGATCTTCCCCCGGCTGGACATCGAAGAGGAGATCGCCGCATTGGAAGCCATGAAGGAAGCGGAAGCGGGACAGGAAGACTTGCCGCCGGAGATTCCGTATAAAGAGCCTGTCGATTTTGCCGAGTTCGACAAGATCGACCTGCGGACCGGTGTCATCGTAGCGGCAGAAAAGCATCCCAATGCCGATAAATTGCTGATCTTTCAGGTTCGCATGGGCCGGGAAGTGCGACAGATCATCTCCGGGGTGGCCGAAAGCTATTCGGCGGAGGACTGTGTGGGCCAGCCGGTGATCGTGGTGGCCAACCTGAAGCCGCGAAAATTCAGGGGCGAGGAATCCAACGGCATGCTGCTCTTTGCAAACGACCGGGACAAGTTTACGTTCGCTCTGACGAAAGCACGGGACGGAGAGGTCGTCAGCTGATGCTCTTCGATTCTCACGCACACATCAGCGACCGGCGGTTCGACAAGGATCGCCGGGGGCTGTATCAACAGATCCGGGATGCGGGAATGGTCGTTGTGATGGACGTAGGGTCGGATCTGGCTACGTCTTTGGATGTGACGCGCACAGCGGAGGAAAACGATTTCTGCTATGCGGTGGTGGGCTGTCATCCCCACGAGGCCAAGGATTTTGACGAAGACCAGCTGACGCTCATCAAGGGGCTGACAACAAAGCCCAAAGTGAAAGCCATCGGCGAAATCGGGCTGGACTACCACTACGATTTTTCCGATCGGGAGAGCCAGCGTTTCTGGTTTGCCCGTCAGGTGCAGCTGGCCGTGGAGCTGGGCATGCCCCTCGTGATCCACGACCGGGAAGCCCACGAGGATGTGTTGGGCATCCTGCGGGAAAACGGAGCGTTTTCCCGGGACCGGAAAGCGCGCTTTCCGGCGCGTCCCGACGGGACGCCGGATGCCCGGGTGCTCCTGCACTGCTATTCGGGCAGCGCGCAGATGGCGGAGCAGTATGTCAAGCTGGGGGCCACCATCAGCATCGCCGGTCCGGTCACGTTCCGCAATGCCCGCCGGGCCCGGGAAGTGGTGGAAACCCTGGATCTGATGCATCTGCTGGTGGAGACCGACGCACCCTATCTGGCCCCGGAGCCCTTCCGCGGCCGGACCAATATCCCGCCCTACGTGGAGCATACCGCCCGGAAAGTGGCCGAAATCAAAGGACTCGCCTACGAAGAAGTGGCGCTGCAGACCTGTCGAAACGGATGCCGGTTCTTCAACATCGAACTGTAAAGGAGATTGAGAATGCATTGTGTAAAGAAACTGATGGACGACATGTACTGGGTCGGCGCAAGCGACCGAAGACTGGCTCTGTTCGAAAACCTGTATCCTGTTCCCCTGGGGATCTCCTATAATGCGTATTTGGTGCTGGACGAAAAAACCGTTCTGATCGATACCGTGGACAAGGCCGTTACCGGGATCTTTTTCGAAAACATCCGCCATGCTCTTTCGGGGCGCCCCCTGGATTATCTGATCGTCAATCACGTAGAACCGGATCATGCAGCCGCCATCGAGGACCTGATCCGCTGTTATCCGAATCTGAAGATCGTGAGCAATGCCAAAGGGCTCGCCATGATTCGACAATTTTTCGATTTCGATGCGGACGCCTGCGCCGTCACCGTCAAAGAAGGGGAGACGCTGTCCACGGGACGCCACAGCTTCCGGTTTTTCATGGCCCCCATGGTGCATTGGCCGGAGACCATGGTTACATTTGACGAGACCGATCACATTTTGTATTCGGGAGACGCCTTCGGGACCTTCGGGGCAATCAACGGAAACCTTTATGCAGACGAAGTGGATTTTCCGCAGCAATGGCTGCCCGAAGCCCGGCGCTATTATGCCAATATCGTAGGGAAATACGGTACCCAGGTGCAGTCGCTGCTCAAGAAAGCCGCCGATCTTCCCATCGAACAGATCTGTTCCCTCCACGGACCGGTCTGGCGAAAGGATCTGGGGTGGTTCATTGAAAAATACAACCGATGGAGCTCTTATCAGCCGGAAGACCGTGCGGTGATGATCGTCTCCGGATCGATTTACGGGCACACGGAGCATGCGGCAGAGATCTTGGCCTTCGATCTGGCGGAAGCCGGTGTCAAGAATATCGTCCTGCACGATGTATCCTCCGCAGATGCATCCCATCTGGTGGCCGAAGCCTTCCGCTGCAGCCATCTGGTGTTGGCTTCTTCCACCCATAACGCCGAGATCTTTCCGCCCATGCATCACTTCCTTCTGGATCTGAAAGCCCACAACCTGCAGAACCGGACCGTGGCTCTCATCGAAAACGGCACCTGGGCAGCCTCCTCCGGCAAACTCATGGGGCAGATCCTCGCCGGAATGAAGAACATCGAACTGTTGGAGGGCACGGTAAGTCTTCGTTCCGCCGTAGACGGAGAACGGAGGCAAGCGTTGAAAGAGTTGGCGAAGAGACTTGCCGCTTCGCTGAACGGATAAGACTATGAATGCAGAAACCATCGTCCGAAGAACCATAGCGGAACAAGAATTGATCTCATCCGGAGACTGCATCGTGCTGGGTCTTTCCGGAGGGCCGGATTCCCTGTGCCTTTTACACATCCTGACCGAGCTCCGCGAGGAGCTTGGTTTTTCATTATCCTGCGTCCATTTGAACCATCTGATGCGCGGCGCACAGGCCCGGGAAGATGTCCAATGGCTGTCGGCGCACTGTGACAGCCTGAAGATCTCCCTCACCGTGGAGACCTGCGACGTGGAAGCCCGTGCTACCAGGGAGAAGATCAGCGTGGAGGAAGCCGGCCGGCAGGCTCGCCAGGAAGCGCTTTTTGCCAGAGCACGCCAAGAAGAACCTTGCGACGGCGGATCCGTCCGGGTGGCGCTGGCCCACAACCGGGACGATCAGGCGGAGACGGTATTGCTGCGGATCCTGCGGGGCACCGGCGTCCACGGGTTGTCCGCCATGGAATACTGCCGGGCAGACGGCTTGATCCGGCCGTTGCTGGACGTTTCCCGAGAGCAGGTGGAAGACTACTGCGGTCGGATGGGGCTGACGCCTCGCTGGGATTGCACGAATGCCAGTACTGCTTATACCCGAAACCGGCTTCGGCTGGAACTGATCCCGCTGCTGGAAGACCAGTTTAATCCAAACGTGCGGGAAGGGCTGGCGCGTCTGGCAGACAATGCCCGGGAAGACGACCGCTGCCTGGCGCATCTGGCGATAGGCCGGGCAGCATCGGCCCGCGTCCGGGGAGAAGGCCCGGGGACGGGACCCGATCTCGCTTTCCCCCTGGACGAACTGACTGCCATGGAACCGGCGGTGGGAAAGCGGGTCGTCCGCCTCCTGTTCGACCGGATCGGTCTTCGGGAAGACATCGCCTCTGTGCACCTTGCGTCGCTGTGGCATGCGTTGGAGAAAGGCGATACCGGAACGGTAGTCGAATTTCCCAACAGATACCGGGCGGAGATCGCCTACGGAGAACTGTTGCTCCGGCATCCGGATCGAGATGAAGCACAAGACACTCCCCCGGCATGGTGTCTTGTGCAGGAACGGCTTTCGGCAGACCGGGCCCCCGATCCGAAGCGTCTCCCGCCGCATCAGGCGCTGCTGGACGCAGACGCGGTGGACAGCCTGGGACTGCATCCCGAAGTCCGGACACGCAAGCCCGGCGATCACATTCAACCCCTGGGCGGTCCGGGAACGAAAAAACTTCAGGATCACTTCGTGGACGCCAAGGTGCCCAGAAGCCTCCGGGACCGGATCCCCCTGGTTTGCTGCGGCAGCGAAGTCCTCTGGATTCAAGGCGGAACCGTAAACGAAAAGTACAAGGTGACCCCACTCTCGCAAAGGGTGATATTGCTTGAAATACACGAAAGAATATGCTAAAATGTTGTGTCTTTGCACAAATAGGGTTTGGGACGAAGAGGATCCTGAAGATACGGAGGAGTATAATCATTGAACAATAAAAAGAAAAATGCAGTGCGGGGGGTGGGGATCTACTTTCTGATCTTTGCCGTCGTGCTGGCTGTTGCTTGGTTTTATCAGGATTCTGCGATCAGCAGACAGGAAACGATCGAGAATATCGAATTTTCGGAATTCGTCTCTTACCTGGAGAAAGAGCAGGTCAAGAGCCTTACAATCACCGAAAGCGCTCGTCGCTACGAAGGAGAACTTCGGGACGGGACGCTGTTCATCGCCTATGCGCCCACCGTATACGACATGGAGACGGTGAGCCGGGTTTATATCATTCCCCAGTCCGGCAGCGGTCTTGTCGTTGAGAGCGTCAAGCCGTCTTCGGCCTCAGCGTGGCTCAGTTGGCTGCCCACGCTGCTGCTCATCGGCGTGATGATCTTTTTCTGGACCAGCTTTATGGGTGCCGGCGGCGCCGGCGGCGGCAACAAAAACGTGATGAACTTCGGAAAGAACCGAGCGCACATGCTCAAAGACGGCGACATGAAAAAGATCACCTTTGCCGACGTGGCGGGACTGGACGAGGAGAAGGCCGAGCTGGAAGAACTCGTGGACTTCCTGCGGAATCCGAAAAAATATATCCAATTGGGCGCACGGATCCCCAAGGGCGTGCTTTTGGTAGGGCCTCCGGGCACGGGTAAGACGTATATTTCCAAAGCAGTGGCCGGCGAGGCCGGCGTGCCGTTCTTCTCCATCAGCGGATCGGATTTCGTGGAAATGTTCGTGGGTGTGGGTGCCTCCCGGGTGCGGGACCTCTTTACGGAAGCCAAGAAGAATGCACCCTGCATCATCTTTATCGACGAGATCGACGCAGTGGGTCGGCGGAGAGGCGCCGGCATCGGCGGCGGCAACGACGAAAGAGAACAGACCCTCAATCAGCTGCTGGTGGAAATGGACGGCTTCGGCGTCAACGAAGGAATCATCATTCTGGCCGCCACCAACCGACCCGACGTGCTGGATCCGGCCATTTTACGACCCGGCCGTTTCGACCGGGAAGTCGCCATCGGCATCCCCGATATCAAGGGCCGCGAGGCGATCTTTAAAGTACATTCGAAGAACAAACCCCTGGACAAATCCATCGACATGAAGGTGCTGGCCAGGCGAACACCGGGCTTTACGCCGGCGGACATCGAAAACATGATGAACGAAGCGGCGCTGCTGGCCGCCCGGAGAAACGGGAGTCAGATCCACATGGACGATTTGGAGGAAGCCGTCACACGCGTGATCGCAGGCCCGCAAAAGAAGAGCAGAGTGATCAGCGATGCGGAGAAGAAGCTTACGGCGTATCACGAAGCCGGCCACGCAGTGGTGGCAAGAGCGCTCCCCAACGCAGATCCGGTTCATCAGGTGACGATCATGCCCCGGGGCAGAGCGGGCGGATTCACCATGACGCTGCCCAAAGAAGATAAATACTATATGACCAAGACCGACATGGAACAGCAGATCATGCATCTTCTGGGCGGACGGGTGGCCGAAAAACTGGTGCTCAAGGATATCAGCACCGGTGCCAGCAACGATCTGGAGCGGGCCACGACCATCGCCCGAAACATGATCACCAAGTACGGCATGAGCGACAAGATCGGCCCCATCAACTACAGCGAATCCGACGAGGTATTCCTGGGCCGCGATTTCACATCCCGCAAAAACTTTTCCGAAAGTCTGGCCTCCGAGATCGACAAGGAGATCAAACTGATCATGGAGACAGCGTTCACGCGGACCGAAGAGATCCTGACAGAGCACATGGATCAGCTGAATCGGATCGCAGAGGCGCTTCTGGAGCTGGAAACCATCGACGGAACACAGTTCGAGCAGCTGTTCAAGGACGAAAAAACGCTGGAAGAGATCCGGCAGGACAGTCTGGAGCAGGCCAAGGCAAAAGAAGAAGCCAATCAACTGGAAGCGGAAAAGCGTGCCGCCGCCGAAGAAGCGGAACGGAAAGCTGCGGAAGATCAGCTTCGCAGACATCTGGACAAAGGCAAGCGCGTTGCTGTGATGGACAAGGACGGACGCATGGTGTTCAAAGATCTTTCCAAACTCCGGGACAAGCAGGAAACCGAGAACGCTGAAGCGAAGGAGACAAAAGACGAATCATGACGGAGACCTTTTCCAACAGTCTCATCAACAACAGTATCTACCACTTGCTGAACTTTGAAAAGTACAGCAGTTTTCCTGTTGCCATCCGGGAAGCCGCCATCAACAACAATTTCCAGGTGGTGCTCTTTTCCGGCGATTTCAACACTGTTTTTTCGGTAGAAACCCGACACACGGTCTCCATCGAAGACGTGGTTCGGATGGGCATCGAGCAGGACATCGACAAAAACACGAAAAACACCCGGCTGGATTTCAAAGGCCTTTCCACGTACTGGGGACCGGTCACCCTCAGCGGCGTCAAGTACTATCTGATGCTGGTGGACAACGACGTCAACTATACGCAGGATGAGATCGTGAAGCTGGCCGAGATCATCGAGCTGGCCATGGGCATGTGGAATTACACGCCGGAGCGCGACATCACAGCGGAATTCATCCGCGCCCTGCGGCGGGGCAACCGGAGCCTGGCTTATGCGCTGATGCAGGAGCTGGACCTGACGGGAGACATGTGCAAAGGCGTCTTTTTCGTCCCCGGGGTGCAAAAAGAAGAGGGATTGAAAAAGCTGGCCGCTTTTGAAACGGAATTCGATATCCGGACCATCAAAGTGACCGAAGGGGACGAGATCGCAGGCATCCTGCTGGACTCCCCCGAAGCGAAGGAGTACGGAGAGCCGGAATGGAAGGGATTGGCGCGACAGATGTTCGAAGCCGGCGCGGATAAAACATTCCACGTTTCCGGTCTGGAAGGGGTGGAAGGCATGTGCAACGCATTCCAGATCATCAACGAGACCGAAGCTTTCATCCAACTGATCTTTCCCCACAAGCATTCGTTTTCCAAGTACGAACTGGCCCTGGCCAGCAATTGCGTCAACATCTGTATCAAGGGCGGCTCGGTCAAGAGAAACTATCTGGAGCTGATCAAACCGTTCAAAAATCCCAAGGATACCAAGGGAAAGCAACTGATGGAAACACTGGAGACGTTTGTACTGGACGCAGGACTTTCCACCGCCAAGACAGCCAGACTGATGGAAATCCACGCCAACACGGTCCAGTATCGGCTGAAGCGCATCAAGGATATCCTGGGTGTGGATATCACCGGAAATACCATCGTGCCGGGCCTGATGATGGCCTTGGCCGTGGCGCGGATCGAAAAAGAAGTCCGTTCATTTTAAACACAGGAGATCAACAGCATGCTACTTGCATTTGACGTGGGCAACACCAATATCGTACTGGGCGTTTACCAAGAACGGGAACTCTTGCAGAACTGGCGGATGGAAACCGACAAGAACAAGAGCGCCGACGAATACGGTATGATCATCCACCAGCTTTTCGCATACGAAGGGCTGTCTATTCGGGACATCGACGAAGTGATCATCTCCACGGTGGTGCCTCCGATCATCTATACGCTGCAGCATTTGTCGCTGAAATACTTCCACACGAGACCCATCGTCGTAGGCCCCGGCATCAAGACCGGTCTGGTGGTCAAGTATGACAATCCCAAACTTCTGGGCGCCGACCGGATCGTGAACGCCGTAGCGGCGCTGCATCTGTATCAGCCGCCGCTGATCGTTGTGGACTTCGGCACGGCCACCACGTTTTGCGCCGTCAGTGAAAAAGCGGAATACCTGGGCGGCGTGATCGCCCCGGGCGTCAAAATCTCTGCCGACGCCCTCTTCGAAAAAACAGCCAAACTGCCTCGCGTGGACCTGGAAGCGCCGGGGCATGTGCTCTGCCGCAACACCAGTGAAGGGATCCAGGCCGGCGTGGTATACGGAAATATGGGCATGGTGGAGCACATCATCAACATGATGAAGCAGGAGCTCCGTGCATACACAAAGAGCGACAAACCCGTTACCGTGGTGGCAACCGGCGGCCTGGCCACGCTCATCGATTCGGGAGTGGACTGCATCGATCACGTAGACAAGCTGCTGACGCTGACGGGACTGGAATTGATCTACGAGAAGAACCGTCCCAGGAAAGCGATAAAGAAGAAGCGCGAAGCAGATGCGGGATCCAATCTGTAGCATCGGCGGATTCCCGCTGGAATTCCCCTTTATACTGGCCCCGCTGGCCGGCATCACCGACGGACCCTTCCGGCTCCTCTGCCGGGAACAAGGTGCGGGACTGACCTATACGGAGATGGTCAGTGTAAAAGGGCTATATTACAAGAGTAAAAACACAGAGATGCTGCTGGCCATCGGCTCCGAAGAAGGGCCGGTGGGCATCCAGATCTTCGGATCTGAACCGGGGCTCATAGCCCGCGCCGCCCGTCAGCTTCGCGACCGGCCCAACGTATTGCTGGACATCAATATGGGCTGCCCTGTTCCCAAGGTGGTCAAAAACGGAGAAGGAGCTGCGTTGCTCCGAGATCCCGCGCTGGCGGCAGCCTGTGTCCGGGCTGCCGCGGAAAACGCGGAAAAGCCCGTGACCGTCAAGATGCGCGTGGGATTCTCCGACGAACCCTTCGATTGTTGCGGATTCGCGGCCGAAATGGAAGCTGCCGGCTGCGCTGCGGTCACCGTGCACGGAAGGACTCGGGAGCAATACTATTCGGGCAAAGCCGACTGGGACAAGATCGCCCGGATCAAAAAGACGCTGCGCGTGCCGGTGATCGGGAACGGCGACGTGTTTTCCGCCGAAGGGGCGATCCGCATGATGGAACATACCGGCTGCGACGGCGTGATGATCGCCCGAGGCGCATTGGGGAACCCCTGGATCTTCCGGGAGATCCGTGCGCTATGGGAAGGAAGACCTCTTCCCCCGAAGCCTTCACCGGAAGAGATCCGTTGCATGATGCTGCGGCATTTGCATTTGGCCGTCGAAGCGAAAGGGGAATACGCCGCTGTGCGGGAAATGCGAAAGCACGTGGGCTGGTATGTCAAGGGACTGCCCGGAGCCGCCGCTTTCCGAAGGACCGCCAACAGCGCCGTCACAACAGAACAGCTGCAGGAGATCGTATGTCGGCTGGGCACATCGTCCGGCCGTTTGGAATAAACACATCAATGATTTAAGAGAGGTTTGCACAATGAACAGTGATCAAATTTTGATGACCCGCGAAGGGTATGACAAAATCGTCAAGGAACACGAGTATTTAGTCTCCGTGAGAAGAAGCGAAGTGGCAGAACGCATCAAAGAGGCGATCTCCTACGGCGACATTTCCGAAAATGCGGAGTACGATTCTGCGAAAAACGAACAGGCAGAACTGGAGGACCGCATCGTGAAACTGGAGAACATGATGAGAAAAGGCAGGATCATCAGCGAAGACGAACTGACCGGGGACCACGTGAATCTGGGGCTCCATGTTCTGCTGAAGGACCGTCACACAAAGGATCAGTTCGAATACGTGATCGTGGGCGCCACGGAAGCCGACCCCTTTGCCGGAAAAATCTCCAACGAATCTCCTGTAGGCAAGGCGCTCCTGGGGAAAATGGCCGGCGAAGTGGTAGACATACAGACAGAGATGGGAATGCTGTCGCTGGAAGTATTAAAGATCCGGAAAGCGTAGGTTCGAGAAACCGAAAGGAAGACCGCAATGAGCGAAGAAGAAAGAAGAGACGGACAGGATCCTCTCCAGGAAGAGTCTCTCCGGGAAGAAGATCTGGGCGAACAGCAGCAGATCCGCAGGGAGAAGCTGGCCCGGTTGCAGGCCATGGGCCGGAATCCGTTTTTGATCGAAAAATGGGACGTGAACGCCTGGAGCGGAGACATCAAAGAGCATTTTGAAGCCATGGAAGGAAAACAGGTCTCCATGGCCGGCCGCATCATGGCCAAACGGCAGATGGGCAAGGCTTCTTTCATCGACATTCAGGATAAACAGGATCGGATCCAGTGCTACGTACGGCAGGACGCCCTGGGTTCCGAAGAGTACGAGATCTTTCTGACGTACGATCTGGGCGATATCGTGGGGGTCACCGGCGAAGTGTTCCGGACCCGCCACGGGGAGATCTCCGTCCGGGTGGAATCCCTGTGTCTTCTGTCCAAATCCCTGACGCCGCTTCCCGACAAATGGAAAGGGCTCAAGGATCAGGACCAGCGCTATCGACAGCGCTACGTGGATCTCATCGTCAATCCCGACGTGCGGGACATGTTCCGCAAGCGAACTATGATCATCCATGAGATCAAGCGGGTCCTGGAGGAGGAGTACGGGTATCTGGAAGTGGATACGCCGATTCTGACTGTCGTTGCCGGCGGCGCCAATGCCCGGCCTTTTTCCACGCACCACAACACCCTGGATCTGGACATGAAGCTTCGGATCTCCAACGAGCTGTATTTAAAAAGACTGATCGTGGGAGGCTTGGACCGGGTGTACGAAATGGGCAAAATGTTCCGGAACGAAGGCATGGACCGAAACCACAACCCGGAATTCACCAGCATGGAATGCTATATGGCGTATGCGGATATGGAAGCGGTGATGGACGTGACGGAACAGGTGGTTGCCCAGGCGGCCATGGCGGCCAACGGCACGATGAAAATCACCTATCAGGGGAAAGAATTCGATCTGACGCCGCCCTGGAAGGTCATCGACATGGGTGACGCGGTGCGGGAGATCACCGGTGTGGATTTTTCCCTCATCGAGACCGACGCGCAAGCCCGGGACGCTGCCGTCGGAGCCGGTATGGAGGCCGAAGATGTGGACGGTCTTCCCAGAGGAAAGATCCTGGCGGAGATGTTCGAGATGTTCTGCGAGGACGCGCCCGGATTTCTGGACGGACCGATCTTCGTGACCGGACATCCCATCGAGGTTTCTCCGCTCTCCAAGCGGGACCCGCGGGATCCCAGGATCACCCGCCGCTTTGAAGCCTATATCAACGGATGGGAGATCGCCAACGCTTTTTCCGAACTCAACGACCCCATCGATCAACTGGAACGGTTCCGCGTGCAGCAGGCACAACTGGATACCGGCGAGGACGAGGAAGCGCATCCCATGGACGAAGACTTTGTCTATGCGCTGGAAGTGGGCCTTCCGCCCACCGGCGGACTGGGCATCGGCATCGACCGGGTGATCATGCTGATCACCGATGCGCCCAGCATCCGGGATATCATTCTCTTCCCCACCATGAAGCCACTGTAGGTCCCCTTCGGGAGGTAAGGATATGAAACACACAGACATCAGAGCATTATACAGATCCACGGAGGAGTTCGCCGGCAGAGACGTGACCGTGGCCGGCTGGATCCGCACGAATCGGAATTCCAATAAATTCGGGTTTATCGAGCTGAACGACGGGACGTTCTTCAAGTCCGTGCAAATCGTCTACGAAGAGGAAAATCTGGGAAACTTCTCCGAAGTATCCCGCTATCCCATCTCTTCGGCGCTGGTGGTGACCGGACAGTTGGTCCTGACGCCGGATGCCAGGCAGCCTTTTGAAATCAAGGCATCCTCCGTTGTGCTGGAAGCGCCCTCCGATGCGGATTACCCGTTGCAGAAAAAGCGCCACAGTCTTGAATTTCTCCGGGAGCAAGGGCATTTGCGCCCCCGTACCAACCTGTTCAGCGCAGTGTTTCGCGTGCGCTCCATCGCAGCTTACGCCGTTCATAAGTTCTTCCAGGAGCGGAATTTTATCTACGCCCATCCGCCCATCATCACCGGCAGCGATGCCGAGGGGGCGGGCGAGATGTTTCAGGTTACGACTCTGGATCTAAAGGATGTGCCCCATAAGCCCGACGGCACTGTGGATTTCGAGCAGGATTTCTTCGGAAAATCCGCGAATTTGACGGTAAGCGGTCAACTGGAAGCGGAAATTTTTGCTCTGGCCTTTAAGAATACCTATACTTTCGGACCTACGTTCCGCGCAGAGAATTCCAATACCGCGCGCCATGCGTCGGAATTCTGGATGATCGAGCCGGAGATCGCTTTTGCGGATCTGGGCGACAACATGCGCCTCATCGAGGATATGGTCAAATACATCATTTCCTATACGCTGGAACACGCGCCCGAAGAGATGGCCTTCTTTGATGCGTTTGTCCAAAAGGGTCTGCTGGACCGGCTCCACCACATCGTACATTCGGAATTCGGCCACGTTACCTATACAGAGGCTGTGGCGCTTCTGCAGCGCTCCGGCAAGGAATTCCAATTTCCCGTGGACCGGTGGGGCATCGATCTCCAGTCGGAGCACGAACGCTATCTGACGGAAGAAGTGTTCCAAAAACCTGTGTTCGTCACCGACTATCCCAAGGAAATCAAGGCGTTTTACATGCGGCTGAACGAAGACGGAAAGACCGTGGCAGCCTGCGATCTGCTGGTGCCGGGGATCGGAGAGATCGTGGGCGGAAGCCAGCGCGAAGAGCGTCACGATGTGCTGCTGGAAAAAATTCTGGCCAACGGTCTGGAACAAAAGGATTACTGGTGGTATCTTGAGCTTCGCAAGTACGGCGGCGTCAAGCACTCCGGTTTCGGACTGGGCTTTGAACGTCTGATCATGTACCTGACGGGCATGTCCAACATCCGGGATGTGATCCCGTTCCCCCGGACGCCCAGAACGGCTGAATTTTAACCTTTACCCGATCGGGAGCCTTGTGATATACTTTATCTGTTGCCATAAAAAAAAGTAGGAGGACGCGTAGAATATGAAAGGCTATACAAGTGAAAGCATCAGAAACATTGCGCTTGTAGGACATGGCGGATGCGGGAAGACCACATTTCTCGAAGCTGCACTTCTTGCAACCGGAGTCATCAATCGACTTGGGAGAGTTGAGGACGGAAACACCGTAGCCGACTTTGACAAGATGGAGATCGAAAAAGGATATTCCATCAGTGCATCGATCGTGCCGGTAGAGTATAACAAGGTTAAGATCAATTTCATGGATACGCCGGGTTTTTTCGATTTCGTCGGTGAGGTGAACTCGGCCATGAGAGCCGTTGAAGCAGCCGCGATTTTTGTAGATGCCTCCTCCGGTTTGCAGGTCGGGACCGAAAAGGCATGGAACTCCTGTGAACAATTCAGCATGCCGCGATTTTTTATCATCAGCAAGACGGACAAAGAAAATGTGGACGTGGATGCGACCGTGGCGGCTATCAAAGAAAAATTCGGCACGGCGGCCGTTTCTCTGAATGACCGGGAAGCCGTGAACGAAGCCGTTGCCGAAACCGACGAAGGACTGATGGAGAAGTATTTCGACGGGCAGGCTTTTACGGACGAAGAATTCAATAAAGGCCTCCTGGCCGGCATCGCCTCGGGCAGCATCGCGCCCATCATGGTGTGCAGCGCCCTCAAAGGAGAAGGGATCAAAGAGATTCTGGATTCTCTCGTCAAATTTGCGCCCAGACCTACGGATCATCCACCCTATCCGGCCAAGAACGACAGCGGAGAAGATCTGGAAATCACCTGCGGAGACGGTGATCCTTCCGCCTTTGTGTTCAAGACCATCGCCGATCCCTTCCTCGGAAAGATCTCCCTGGCGAAAGTCATTACCGGCAGGCTGATTCCGGGCCAGGAGATCTATAACGGCAAAGCCGAAAAAGCGGAAAAATTAGGCGCCATGTTCTTCCTGCGCGGCAAGAATCAGGGCGACTGTCCCGAGGCGTCTTTCGGCGATATCGTAGCCATCGCCAAACTCCAATATACGCAAACCGGGGATACACTCAGCGAAAAAGGCAAAGTCGTGGAGTATCCCACCGTTGAATTCCCGCAACCCACGCACTACATCGCCATCGAGCCCAAATCCAAGGGCGACGACGAAAAAGTGGGAACCGGGCTGAAAAAGCTGATGGAAGAAGATCCGTCTTTCATCGTGGAGCGGAACGTGGAGACCCACCAGATGCTCATCGGCGGCCAGGGCGACATCCAGATGAACATCATCATGGCCAAGCTGAAGGAAAAATTCGGCGTGGACGTGACCACGGTTCCCCAAAAGGTGGCTTACCGGGAAACGATCAAGGGAACGTCGGATGTTCAGGGAAAGCACAAAAAACAATCCGGCGGCGCAGGTCAGTACGGCGACGTGTGGATCCGCTTCGGGCCTTCTGCGGAAGAATTTGAATTCGGGGAAGAATTGTTCGGCGGTTCCGTTCCCAAGAATTATGTGCCTGCCGTTGAGAAAGGTCTGCGGGAGAGTCTGGACAAAGGTCCGCTGGCCGGCTGTAAAGTCGTGAACATCAAAGCGGTTCTCCACGACGGATCCTACCACGATGTGGATTCCAACGAAATATCCTTTAAAATTGCCGCATCGCTGGCGTTTAAGAAGGGGATCGTGGAGGCAAAACCCTGCTTGCTGGAGCCTGTCATGCACATGGAAATCCTAGTTCCGGACGAGTACACCGGCGATGTGATGGGCGACATGAACAAACGCCGGGGCAAGATCCTGGGGATGGAACCCCAGAGAGGCGGCCTCCAGAAACTGATCGCAGAAGCACCCCAGTCGGAAGTATTCGACTATTCCATCTCCCTGCGGTCCATGACCCAGGCCAGAGGAAACTTCACCATGAATTTTGAACGCTATGAGGAAGTGCCCGGCAACCTGGCGGAAAAGATCATTGCCGCACACAAGGCCGAAGCGGAAGAATAAACAGAAACAGCAAAAGAGCGCTCCCGAAACGGGGCGCTTCTTTTGTTTCATCGGGCAAGAGGAAAGAATTGGAAAAACTCAGACGCATACTGTTCATTTTCGCCGGGATGGTTTATAATCGTATCCGTAACCGATGCGACAGAAAGGACTGAAAATGCATATCGAACGGGGCACTCCTTTTCAAGGGAAAAAACTGGACGATTTGAAAGCGTTTCTCCAAAGCGCAGGCCTGAAGTACGAAGAGGGCGTGTACTTCTCGGTTTGCCTGTACGAAAAAGGTGAAATGCTGGCTACCGGCTCTCTGGACGGCAACGTGTTCAAATGCATTGCCGTACGGGAGGATCGGCAGGGAGAAGATCTTACGGCCAAGATCCTGACGGAATTGCGTCAGGAGGCGATTCGCCGGGGGCAGAAGCATCTGTTCCTGTTCACCAAACCGGGCAATCTCCGGATGTTCCGGAACTTCGGATTTTATTCCATCGCTTCCACCCCGGAAGCGCTGCTGATGGAAAACCGAAAAAACGGCGCTCGGGACTATGCCCGTTCCCTGGCCGAAGAATGCAGCGGCACCGTAGGCACAGCCGTGGTCAACTGCAATCCTTTTACGCTGGGACACAGGTATCTGATCGAAACAGCCTCGGCCCGGTGCGATCTGCTGCACCTCTTCGTGGTTACCGAAGATCGCAGCCGATTTCCCGCAAAGGACCGGATGGAACTGGTCCGGGCCGGCACGGAGGATCTTCCCAACGTGCGCGTCCACGAGACCGGTCCCTATATGATCTCCAGCGTCACATTCCCCACGTACTTCATCAAGGATAAGACCCGGTCTCAGGACATCGCCTGCCGGCTGGATCTGGAGATTTTCGCCGGGATCTTTGCGAAGGAGATGGGGATCACGGTCCGATTCGTGGGGACGGAACCCAATTGTCCGGTCACGTCGGCGTACAATCGACAGATGCTGTCGTTTTTGCCGACGCAGGGGATCCGGGTGGAGGAGATCCCGCGAAAGGAAATCGACGGTGTGCCCATCAGCGCCAGCCGCGTGCGGGCCCTGATCGATCAGGGACAGATCGAAAAAACGGCGGAACTCGTTCCGCACACGACGTATCAATACCTCCGCATGCATTACGGAAAGGAGAAGAGTGAATGAAATATTACATCGTCGATGCGTTTTCGGACAAACTGTTCGGGGGGAACCAAGCCGGGGTCTGTGTATTGGAGCACCCCGTTTCGGCAAAGCTTATGCAGAATATCGCCATCGAAAATAATTTTTCGGAGACCGCATTTTTGGTCCGGCGCGATGGATATTACGATCTGCGATGGTTCACGCCCGGCGGAGAAATCGACTTCTGCGGGCATGCGACGCTGGGCTCCGCCTATGTGGTCAAAACGTTTTTGGAACCGGAGATCCGCGATATTCAGTTTCGGGCGATGTGCGGGCAACTGACCGTCACCTGCGAGAACGATCTGTTCACCATGAACGCTCCCCGTTGGGTGCCCGAAGAGACCGTTGCGCCGGAAGGACTCCGGGAAGCATTGGGTGTGGAGATATTGTATTGCGGAAAAACCCGGGATACGTTGATTTTGGCAGACAACGCAAAGACCGTCCGGGATCTGAAGCCCGATATCGGTGCGCTGGCACGGATCACGGATGTAAAATGTGCCATCGTTACGGCGCCGGGCGAAGACAGCGATTTTGTCTGCAGAGTGTTCGCTCCGGCCTTCGGCATCGATGAAGATCCGGTCACAGGATCAGCCCACAGTACGCTGATCCCTTACTGGGCGGAAAAGCTTGGAAAAACCGATCTGATCTCCCATCAGTTGTCCGGACGGGGCGGTGTTCTGACGTGTCGAGATCTGCCTGCGGACGGCCGGGTGGAGATGGCCGGGAATGCGGTCTGCTATCTGATCGGAGAACTGCAGCTGGAAGAAGAGGAGTAGACCTATGAGCTGGGGAATTTTGCTGCCGATATTGCTTGGCATCGCCGTCGGTGCGACGATCATGCAGTTGAAGAATCGAGATTGATATGGACGGAAATCTGATCAGCGCGCCATTGACCATCTCTTCGGCCAGCCTGGCGGCGATGTGGGTGACTTTTATCGTTACTGCGATCCTGCCCCTGGCCGGGTGGTTGATTTTGGCGCAACGATGGAAAGGGGCCGGAACGGCGGTCGTGGCCGGTGCTCTTGGCTTTTTTCTGCCCCAGGTGGTGATTCGGATCCCTCTGCTTTCCGTTCCTGCCGCTGCGGAAGGCCTGGGTGGTTTGTACGGTCAGAGTCCCGTGGCCTATTTTCTGTTCCTGGCTTTTACCGCGGGGCTCTTTGAAACCACCGGACGATTGTTCGTGTTCCGGTCTTTATTGAGCAACCGGCTCAGTTATCGCACGGGAGTGGCTGCAGGCTTCGGCCATGGCGCTGTGGAAGCATTGATTTTAGTCGGAATTACCTACGGAGCCAACCTGTATCTGTCCTACACTGTCAATGGGGGCGCCCCCCTTCCGGAGGATCCGTCACTGGCCGCAGGTGTGGCCCAGCTGGCAACGACACCGGCGGGATTGTTCCTGGCAGCGGCCGTGGAACGGGTCTGCACGGTTTGCTTCCATGTGGCGGCATCGTTGTTTTTATGTTATATGATCAGCATCCGGAAGACGCTGCAGGGATTTCTGCTCTGCCTGGCGGCACACACAGCCCTGGATTTTATCGTGCCTCAGATTCAGGTTCGAACAGGATCCTATGTGCTGACCGAAGGGGTAATGGTGGGCGTCGCAGCGTTGTCTGTCGGGCTGATCGTTCATTTGCAAAAGAAATTCGAAGTGCGGGATATCCCTCCGGATTCTGCCGGAGAGGCCGCAAAAGAGGGATATTGATTTGGGATGCGGATCGATTCCGGTCCGGAGGAAAGGAGAAAACATGTTAATGATCACCACGGAGCAAATTCCGGGAAAGACGTATCAGGTCCTGGGGGTGGTAAAGGGCCAGACGGTCCACTCCAAAAATATCGGAAGAGACATCGCTGCCGGCCTGAAAACCTTGGTGGGCGGTGAATTGGTTGGCTATACGGAGATGATGGCCGAAGCCAGAGCGCTTGCGACGAAGAGAATGGTGGAGGATGCCGAAGCCATGGGCGCCGATGCCATCGTGGGGATGCGCTATGCGTCTTCTGCGATCATGCAGGGCGCGGCGGAACTGGTCGCCTACGGAACAGCAGTGAAGCTGGACTGAGATCGGCACAGCGGCCGTATCCTTCCCAGCCTTGATAAAAGGAGATAACACAAACGATGCAAACCATGACATCCAAAGAAATCAAAGACCTGGCTTTCGAGTTGGGCGCCGATTTGTGCGGCATCGCCGGCGCCGATCGGTTTGACGGCGCGCCGGCGGGATATTCGCCCCTGGACCTGATGCCTTCCTGCAAGTCGGCCATCGTGATCGGCCGCAGCTTTCCGGCAGGGTTTCTGCAGTGCAATGATCCCATGGTCCCCTACACTGTCATCCGGAATGTGCTGTCCAACATGCTGGACGTGCTTTCCATCAATTTTATTGCGAGGTTGGAGCAGAAGGGCATCGTGGCCATCACAACCGGAGCCATCGACCCCACGAACTTCGATACGACGACGGGCCGGATGCGGCAAGTGGTTTCGGCCAAGCACTGCGCCCAGGCAGCCGGTCTCGGGGTGATCGGTAAAAACACGCTTCTGATCAACGAGGAATACGGCAACATGCTGTGGCTGGTAGTCGTGCTCACGGAACTGGAGCTGGATCCGGATCAGCCGGTGGAAAAGAATTATTGCAAGGATTGCACCCTTTGCATCGATATCTGTCCCGCCGGCGCCACCGGCGCACTCAGCGAGGACGGGCAGCCCACGCTCCGCCAGTTCGCATGCAAGGACTACGCTTTCGGATCCGTGGACGGCGGAGACTGGCGGGTCAAGTGCTTCCGGTGCAGAGTGGTCTGTCCTTATGCCCTCGGGTCCAAGAACCGGGGGATCCAAAGAGACCCGATGCAGATCTACACCGGCGGCTATATGGATCACCCGCCTCTTCCCGAGGAGGCCTAGATCCATGAAATACTACCCTTCCGTTTCACGCTGTGATACCATGAGGGTAGTTTTTATTTTGAAAGGCTCGGTGAGTTTGTGAATCGACCGCAAAAAATAATGACAGCCCTCGGTACAGTGCTGATTCTTTACGGTCTGGGTGTTCTGGCCTTGATCGGATATTCTCACTGGTTTGATGCGGCGGGGATTTTGGCAGGGATCGGATGGATCGGTCTTGCGCAGTGGGGGCCGCGGATCTGCGCATCGAAAAAACCCGCGCCCCGCCTTCTGGCCGGGTTGCTGGCGGTCGCTGTCAGCGGTTTCTTTCTGATGGAGGGGGCTATTGTGCACGCAGCGTTGCAAACGCCTTTGCCCGGGGCTGCTTATGTGATCATTCCCGGCGCAAAAGTGAATGGTGCGGTTCCTTCGCTGACACTGGACCGCCGTATCCGGGGTGCCGCGGAATACCTGCTGGACAACCCGGATGCGGTGGCTGTGGCCACCGGCGGACAAGGCTGCGGAGAAGCCCTGTCCGAAGCGGCGGTCATTGCAAGAGAGCTGGAGAACCTGGGCATTGTCCCGGAGCGGATCCTGCTGGAAGCGGAAAGCACCACCACTCGGGAAAATCTGCTCTTCGCCTTGCAAACCATCGAGGCCCGGGGCGGATCCGGGCAGGAGCCGACGGTGATCGTGTCCTCAGCCTTTCATTTGTACCGGGCGCAGCGGCTGGCCGCAGCCCTGGGATACGCCGCCGTCAGCGGCAAAGGCTGTCCTTCCATGGGGTATTTGGAGCCCCACTATTTCGCCCGGGAGGCGGCTGCCCTTGTCAAAGAAAAACTGGACGGAAACCTATAAAGCAGATCGAGGGATACAAGCTCCTTCGGAAAGGATCGGCATGGCAAAGAAGTCACAGACGGTATTCGTCTGTCAGGAATGCGGATATGAAAGCGCCAAGTGGATGGGGCAGTGCATCTGCGGCGCCTGGAACACCTTTGTGGAAGAGCGGGTGCAGGATCCGGATCGGGCGGATATCCGCCGCAGGGGCGTTGCGGCACCCAAAGACGGGTCGGAGCGGAAGCGTTCCGCCGCTGTGCGGATTGCCGATGTGCGTCCCGAAACGAACAGCCGCATGGATACGGGAATCGGCGAACTGAATCGGGTACTGGGCGGCGGCCTTGTGAAAGGATCTTTGACCTTGATTTCCGGAGAGCCGGGCATCGGAAAATCCACCATGATCCTCCAAGCGGCCGCCCATCTGTCCCGCCGCTACGGGAAAGTGCTCTACGTGTCCGGAGAAGAATCCCGTGAACAGATCCGTATGCGGGCGGATCGTGTCTGCCCGGGAGATCTGGACAACCTTTATCTGCTGGCGGAAACCAACCTGGAAAACATTTTACCGGTGGTCCGGGAGGTGGAGCCGGTCTTTCTGGTCATCGATTCCATTCAGACCTTGTATTCCGAAGAACTGGATTCCGCCCCGGGCAGCGTGTCCCAGGTCCGCCTGTGCGGAAGCGTGCTCATGAATGTGGGAAAGACCGGCAACCTCCCCATCTTTATCGTCGCCCACGTGACCAAGAGCGGCGATCTGGCCGGGCCGAAGATCGTAGAGCATCTGGTGGATGCGGTGCTTCAGTTCAACGGGGAGCGGCATCAGGATCTGCGGATCCTGCGGGCGCAGAAAAACCGATTCGGCACCACTCAGGAGATCGGTGCTTTTCAGATGCGTCAGGAAGGTCTTGCGGAGATCGAGAATCTTTCGGGCATCTTCCTGGAGGGCCTCACGGACAGCAGTGACGGCGCCGTTGCCACGGCGGTCTACGAGGGGACCCGTCCCCTGCTCCTGGAAATTCAGGCCCTTACGGCGCCCACGAACATCGGTTTTGCCCGCAGGAGCGCCATCGGCATCGAAAACTCCAGGCTGAACATGATCATCGCCGTTCTCGAGCGGAAAGCCGGCCTTTCGCTGATCAACCGGGATGTCTATGTAAACGTCGTAGGCGGGCTGCGGCCGGAGGGAACGTCCACAGACCTGGCCGTGGCTCTGGCGATCTGGTCCAACGAAAAAGGGATCGCTGTGCCGGCGGACCTGCTGGCCCTGGGCGAAATCGGACTCACCGGGGATCTCCGGCCGGTGCAGCATACGGAAAAACTCATCGCCGAGGCCTCCAGAATGGGGTTCGGCACGATTTTGCTGCCACGCCGCAGCCTGGAAAAGTTGCCGAAGCCTTTCGGAAAAGTGATATTGAAAGGCGTCACGACCGTATCCGAGGCCATATCGCTGCTCGGCGGAAAATAAATCGAACATCCTGTTGCACAGTCCGACCGGGGCGGCGAGGAGAGATCCATGAGCATCATACTCGAAGCGAAAAATCTGAAGAAGAGTTACCAGATGGGAGAAATCGAAGTGCGGGCCCTGCGGGGCGCGAACTTTACGGTGGAAGAAGGATCTTTTGTGGTGATCCTGGGGCCTTCCGGATCGGGCAAGAGCACGCTGCTGAACATCCTGGGCGGCATGGATGTGCCGGATTCCGGAGAGGTGATCGTATCCGGACAGACCGTCACGAGCCTGAGCGACAAGGAGCTGACCCAATACCGGCGCACAAAGGTCGGTTTCGTATTCCAGTTTTATAATATCATGGCCAGTCTGACTGCCAGAGAAAACGTGGAACTGGCGACGGAGATCGCCAAAGATCCGCTGGATATCGATGAAATCATGGGCGCGGTGGGCCTTGCGGAGCGTGCCGAACATTTCCCGTCTCAGATGAGCGGCGGGGAGCAGCAGCGCGTCTCCATTGCCAGAGCCATCGCCAAAAACCCGGACCTGCTGCTCTGCGACGAACCCACCGGCGCCCTGGATTATCAGACCGGCGTTTCAATCCTGGCGCTGCTGGCAAAGATCAATAAGGAAATGGGGAAGACCGTCATCGTGATCACCCACAACGCCGGGATCGCCGACATGGCGGACCGGGTGCTTCGCATGCGCAGCGGGGAGATCGTGGAAGACCGAAGCAATCCGACGCCGCTTTCTCCCGAAGAGATCACCTGGTAGCTGTTATGCGTAAAATGGACCTCATGCTCTGGCGCATGATCAAACATTCCAAAGCCCAGTTCATCGCAGTGCTGGTCGTCATTGCCGTGGGGATCGCCATGTTTACCGCGATTTCCCTGGCAGGCTTTAATCTGGACGATTCCAAGGACCGGTATTATCAGGAAAACGGGTTTATGGACTTTTCGATCTCCGTGGATCAGATTCCCGCATCGGTGATCGACGATTTGCGATCCATGTCCGGGATCCGTACGGTGGAAGGCCGGATCACTGCCGAGGTTCCTTTTATTGCCGAAAATGCCGACCGGGTGAACGTAAAGCTTCTGAGCATGCCGTCCGAAGGCTATGAGGTCAATCAGCTGCTGATGCGGGAAGGCCGGAATATCCGGGATCCCAACAACGAAGCGGTGATCCTTTCCCAGTTTGCCGACGGGCGCCAGATCAGCGTAGGCGACGATATCCTGATTCAGGTGAACGGTCTTCGGTGTTCTTTGACCGTCGTAGGGATTGCCTACAGCCCGGAATTCATTTACTTGATCGAGAGCATCCAGTCCATGATGCCGGCCGAAGAAGGGTACGGAGTCGTGTATGTGGACGAGCTGTTGGCCATGCAGCTGTTGGACATGTACGGAGCCTACAACGAGGTATTTTTTCTCTACGACCTGGATCACCAGGGCCATTTCCGCACAGCGATGACCGAGGATGATCTGATCGACGACATCGAGAAAAAAGCGGAGCCGTACGGTCTTAAGGCGTCGGTTCCCCGGAAAGACCAGTTGTCCAACGCATTGATCGGCGAGGAGATCAACGGCCTCAAGCGCATGGGCGTGAGTATACCGATCTTGTTTCTTTTGGTTGCCGCATCGGTGATCGCCATGATGGTCTCCCGTATGGTGAAAAAGGACCGGATCAAGATCGGCGTCATGAAGGCCATCGGATATGCGAATCGTTCCGTTCTGGGACATTACGTCAAATATGCCCTGACCGCCGGTCTGATCGGCGGCATGGCCGGCATCCTGCTGGGTTATCAGATCGCAGGCTATATGACGACCATGTATGCGGACTTCTTTGAGATCCCCAGCTACGGAATGAAGATCTATTGGACATTTATCGTCGGCGGCTTGCTTTTGTCCTGCATCTTTTGCATGGCCTTCGGTGCGTACGGCGCCCGCGGCTCCCTGGGGGTCCTGCCTGCGGAATCCATGCAGTCGGAATCTCCGCGGGCAGGAAAGCGGATCTTTCTGGAGTCCTTGCCCTTTCTTTGGAAGCGTCTCCGATTCAGCCAAAAGCTGGTGATGAAGAACGTATTTCGAAACAAAAAGCGGTCCCTGTTCGTGCTGCTGGGGGTTGCGCTCACGTACGGTACGTTGATGTTCACCATGACCATGCCGGGGATCATCGACGAGATGATGGTCAAGCAGTACGAGGAATATCAGACCATGGATTACAACGTCAGCTTTTCCCGGCCCCTTCTGAATACCGTCCGGCGGGATCTTCTCCATGAACTGTCCGGTCCGACCTATGTGGAAGGACGCATCGAGCAGCCCTTCGAGCTTTCGGTGGGAAATCGGGAAAAAACAGTGGTGATGATCGGCGTGGCTTCCGACAGCCGGGTCTTCAACCTGAGAGATCGCCGGGAGCAGAAAATCGTGCCTCGCGGCGGCCAGGTGCTCATCACCGAGAACCTGGCCAAAGCGCTGGACGTGGTCCCGGGAGACCGGATCCTGGCAAAATCTTTTCTTGCCGGAGAAAAGGAAGCCTATTTGACGGTGCAGGATATCGTGAAGCAGACCATGGGCATGAACGCCTACATGGACCTGACGGACATGGGAGACCGGCTCATGGAGCACGGAGCGATCAACGGCGTATACATCAACACGGAAGATCCGGATGTTGTCGCCAAGCTTCGGGAAATGGAAAACGTCTCCACCATCCTTTCGTCCCAGGACATGAAAGATATGTTTTCCGAATATACCGGGCTCATGTCCATCATGATCGGTGTACTGGTGATGCTGTCCGGCGTTTTGGGGTTTTCCATCGTGTACAATGCCACCATCGTTTCCATCGGGGAGCGTAAAATGGAATTTTCCTCCCTTCGCGTGATGGGCTTTGGGAAGGATGAGATTTTCCGAATGATCCTGTCCGAGAATGTCATCATATCCATTGCGGGTATTGCGGCAGGCATTCCCATGGGTTACGCGATGACCACGTATTTTGCGGAATCCTTCAGCTCAGACTTATATACCCTTTACCTGACGCCGACTCCCGTGGCCACAGTGCGGTCTCTCGGTTTTACGGTAGCGTTTCTCCTGGTGGCGCAATTTGCTACTTTCGAAAAGATTCGAAAGCTGGACTTTTTACTGGCTCTGAAAAACCGGACATCCTAACCGATGCTTCCTTTCACCGGGGCGGCTCGTTCCCGTTGCTTCGGATTGAAGCGAGTCGCCGGCTGTGCTACACTATGAAAGAAGAAGGGCAACGACATGAAAAAGATCAAAAAGCTCACAAAAAAGCATGGGATCCTTTTGTTTGCGATCCTCATTGCAACGACGCTGGGCGCCGCAGGGTTCTATCTGACCGGCGGAACGGAAGTCGTATTGACGGATGCGCAGCTTCGGGATGTGCACGAGATCGTGGAGGAGGCCGGGCAGGTGGAATCCAGAAGCGCCGTGACCGTGGTGGCCAAAGGTTCGGGAACCGTAGGCGAGATCCTTGTGCAGGAGGGCCAGACAGTCCGGGCCGGAGATTTGATCCTGTCTTTCAGCGATTTTGCTCCGACGGCGGAAGTGGCAGGCATCCGGGCGCAAGCCCAGGGCGTTTACGCCCAGTATATCGCCGCAAAAGCCCTGTCGGACAGCAACCGTATCCTATACGAAGAAGGGGCTGTCAGCCGGCTGGAATACACCCAGTCTCTGGCGGTTACCAGGCAACTGTCCGCCCAGCTGACTTCTCTGGGCTATTCTGCCGACAGCCTCAGCAGCGCTACCGGGGCTGACGGTGTCATTTCTCCGCTGTCCGGCGTGATCACTGCCGTGTACGTGCGCGAAGGAGAGACGGCGGCACCGGGAACATCTCTGGCCGAAGTGGGCGGACTGGAGGATCGTATCGTGCTGCTCCACATGATCTCCTCCGATGCGGACCAGATTGCCGAAGGGATGCATGCGTCGGTACTGTCTGACGGAACCCTGATCACAGATCAGGCGCGGGTGGACCATATCGGCATCAAAGCCACGGATCACGTTTCTTCTCTGGGCATCGTGCAGAAGCGGGTCCGGGTCGAAGTGGCGCTGCCGGAAGAGGCGGCCCCCAGACTGGGCAGCAGCGTGGATGTCCGCATCATCGTCCGGGAGGCGGAGCAGGTCCTGTCGCTCCCCCTCGCCGCAGTCTTTTCCATCGAAGAATCGTCCTATGTGTACGTGGCGGACGGCGGAAAGGCTGTCCAAAAGCAGGTGGAGACCGGCCTGGAAGGCGAAGAGTATATCGAGATCACCGACGGGCTGTCCCCGGGAGACCGGGTCTTGGCCTCGCCTCCGTCGGACCTGACCGACGGCACGCGGATCAAGGAAAAATGAGAATCGAAACGGTATGAGGCTGCCCGCTTCATACCGTTTTTACCATAGGTTCACAGAGATGACACAGAACGGTTTTACAATAGGCGAGAGAGAAGGGAGCACCGCATGGCCAAAATACTGATCGTGGATGACGAAGAAAAAATCCGGGATGTGATTCGGGAATATGCCGAATTCAATCATCATGAGGTGCGGGAAGCCGCAGACGGCATGGAAGCGGTTACGATGGCGCTGAACGAGGATTTCGACCTGATCATCCTGGATATCATGATGCCCAGGCTGGACGGATTCACGGCCTGCAAAGAGATCCGCCGGGAAAAAGATGTGCCGGTGATCATGCTGTCGGCCCGGGGGGAAGAGTACGACAAGCTGTTCGGCTTTGAACTGGGCATCGACGATTACGTGGTCAAACCATTCAGCCCCAAAGAGCTGATGGCCAGAATTTCGGCGGTATTGGCCCGGCGGAAGCGCAGCCTGGAGAATATGGATGCCCCGGAATTTCGCTCCGGCGGTCTGGTGGTGCATACCGCCTCCAGGACCGTCACACTGGACGGAGCGCGCATCGACCTGACACTGAAAGAATACGAATTGCTGGCGTACCTGATCCGCAATCGGGATATTGCCATGTCCCGGGACAAACTGCTCCGGGATATCTGGGGATACGACTATTTCGGCGATGACCGGACCATCGATACGCACATCAAGAATCTTCGGGGCAGATTGGGTTCTTATCGGGATCGCATCGTTACCGTGAGAGGGATCGGGTATAAATTTGAAGACGACGAAGATCGGGTTTAACCCGGTGAAAAAGCGAAAGATCGATACGAAGAGCCTGCAATTTAAGCTCACGTTGTATTTCCTGCTGTTTGCAGTGATCTTGATGGCGGTCCTTTGGATGCTTCAGATCGCCTTTTTAGACACGTATTACGAATCGGCCATGAAAAGGCAGGTCCAAAGACTGGTGGAATCCGTATCCCGCACGTATGCCTACAACCCGGAGCTGAACGTGGATCAGTTGTGCGCGGATGTTTGGGAGCTGTCTTACGAAAACGACACGTATTTTTATCTGGAGACATCGGACGGTCTGTTGCGCATCACCTCTTCCACCGACTCGGAACGGCCGGGCCGCATGTTCATCGGCGGTGCGGCGGAGTTGACAAAGGCTCGGGCCCTCATTTTGGCCAGCCCGGAAAAAAAGGCGTACTTCTACGTGGAGAATGCAAGACAAGACAGCCGCACGTTGGTCTATGCTGTTCTGACGGAAAGTGACTACAGGGAAGATCTGTTCATTTATGCGTTTGCGCCCTTGTATCCCGTGGATACAACGGTGCAGATTTTGGCGCAGCAGCTTCTGCTGGTCACTGCCGCATCCTTGTTGCTGGCGGTGCTGCTGGCTCTGTGGCTGTCCGGCCGCCTGTCCCGGCCCCTGATCCGGATCCGGGACAGCGCCGAACAGCTGGCGCGCGGCGAGTACAGCGTGCACTTTCAGGGAGGACATTACACGGAGATCGACGAACTGGCCGGAACGCTGACCCATGCGGCGCAGGAACTGTCCAAAGCGGAAGATCTCCAGCGGGATTTGCTGGCCAATGTTTCCCACGATCTGCGCACGCCGCTCACCATGGTCAAATCCTATGCGGAGCTGATCCGGGATATTTCAGGAGACGATCCGGAGAAGCGGAATACCCATCTGGGCGTGATCATCGAAGAAGCCGATCGTTTGGATGCGCTGGTGGGCGATATCCTGACGCTGTCAAAAATTCAGTCCGGGGTGGATGCCATGGAGATGGAGCTCTTGGATGCGAAGGTGTTGACGGATCACGTGCTGGCTGCATTCCGTGTGCTGGAGGAACTGGATTCCTACCGGTTTGAACTGGACGTGCCGCCGGAGCCGGTGTGGATCCGGGGCGATGTCCGCCGTTTGTCGCAGGCGCTGTACAATCTGGTAGCCAATGCGGTCCGATACAGCGACGACGATAAGACGATCCGTGTGGCGTTACGGGAAGAAGGGCATCGAATCCGGATCACGGTGGAAGACCGGGGGATCGGAATCCCCGCCGAGGAACTGGACAGCATTTGGGGCCGCTATCAGCGGGCAAGCAAACAGAATGCGAGAGCGCTTTCCAAGGGATCCGGGCTGGGATTATCCATCACGAAGGAGATCCTGCAGCGCCACGGCGCCGACTTCGGTGTGGACAGCAGAGAGGGCGAAGGCAGCAGTTTCTGGTTTACATTGGAACGGGAAAATATAGTTGACAGGGCGAAACCCTTATGATAGACTATCATTTATTTTTGTTTGGTTGACTATTCATCTCCTGACAGATATAATAGTGTCGGGAGGAATTCTATGTTTGCCATCGGAGATAAAGTCGTGTATCCAATGCACGGCGCAGGAATCATTGAAAAGATCGAAGAAAAGGAAGTTCTGGGTGAAACCAGAGCTTACTATATTTTGCACATTCCCTACGGGAATATGAAGGTGATGGTCCCGGTAGGGCACGCCGACGAGGCCGGGATCCGGCCCATCGTATCCCCGGAGGAACTGGAGGAAGTATACAGACTTCTGGGAGAAGAATCGTCGGAAATGGACGACAACTGGAACCGTCGTTTTCGGGAAAATATGGATTTGCTCAAAACCGGAGACATCGCACAGGTCGCCCAGGTGGTCCGAAACCTCATGCGGGTAGACCGGGTCAAGAAGTTGTCGACGGGAGAAAAGAAAATGCTCACGAATGCCAGGCAGATCCTGATCAGCGAGATCGTTCTGGTTCAGGATCTGAGGGAAGATATCGTAGAGGGAATCCTCGAGGAGACGGTGTAAACCCCGACCGTCTCCCGGATATGATCATAGATAAAACGATACAAAAAACAGAATGCGGAAAGGAGGCAACCTGTTGTTAGAAAAAGTATTCCGCGTAGTTTTTGCCTTTTGTGGAATGCTGTTTGGTTACGGAGTGTCCATATTTCTCATCAATTTCGATCTCGCAGAGCGTTTGGGTGCCAAATGGATCATGACTCCCAGCGAAAAAACACTGGTGATTGCCGTGTTTGTGGGAACGTTCGGACTTATTTTCTTTTATTTTTATGCGGTGCTTCGTAAAAGAGGGGAAAAAATCGCTCGGAATATCGAGTCGGATATCTTAAAGATTCCGGCGAACGAGATCCTTCCGGCGGCAATCGGTCTGATATGCGGTCTTGTAGTCGCATACCTGGTCTCGCAGATTATTAATGAGATCGAGGTACTTCAAACAGCCTACATCAACACCATCCTATCGACATTATTGTACTTTTTCTTCGGATCACTGGGTGTAAGCATTTCCCGAAAGAAAAGCGGCGAGGACGTGAGACCTTCCTGGCTCGTGGGACTTACACAAAAGGACCAGGCAGCAAAAGGCAAGGGGAAAAGCAGTTCCGCTTCCCCCAAAATACTGGATACCAGCGTCATCATCGACGGACGGATCGCAGACATCCTGAAGACCGGCTTTCTCGAAGGAGACATCGTGATTCCCGAGTTCGTGCTGGTGGAGTTGCGCCACATCGCGGATTCCTCGGATTCCCTGAAACGGAATCGCGGGCGCCGTGGTTTGGACGTGCTGAACAAGATCCAGGCCGAATACGGGATCGAGATCTACAACACCGATACGGAAAAAGCGCTGGACGACATCCCCGAAGTGGATGTCAAGCTGTTGAAACTGGCTCAGATCATGAAGGGAATGGTCGTGACCAACGACTTCAACCTGAATAAAGTGGCCGGGATCAAAGGCGTGGGCGTGCTGAATATCAACGAGCTGGCCAATTCGGTCAAACCGGTGGTCCTGCCCGGAGAGGATATGCAAATCTTTCTCGTAAAGGAAGGCAAAGAAAACAATCAGGGCGTAGCCTATCTGGACGACGGCACGATGATCGTGGTGGAAGACGGCAGAAAGCACATCGGCAAGACGATCGAAGCCACCGTTACCAGCGTCCTGCAGACCTCGGCGGGCAGAATGATATTCGCTAAACCGAAAATCCAGCATTCGTGAGGACCTGTCCATGATCGCCAATCAAAAAGTCGCAGTCATCATTGCCGCTGCCGGTTCGGGAAGCCGAATGGGCGGCGGCGTTTTGAAACAGCATATCAAAATCAACGGAACACCAATGGCCGTTCTGGCTTCAAAGGTGTTTTTGCGATGCGAAGAAATCGACTGTCTCGTCTATGTGGGAGAGAAGAACGCGCCGGTGTCCGAGGCGCTTTTCGGATCCACGGAAAAAGAAATTATCGTTGCCGAAGGCGGCCGACGCCGCCAGGATTCCGTGGCAAACGGCCTTCGTAGTCTGCCCCGGGATGTGGATATCGTACTGGTCCATGACGGCGCCAGACCTTTTATTACCCGGGCAATGATCCGGCGGGTATTGGAAGGCGTCTCAAAAACCGGTGCAGCCATCCCCTGTGTGGCGCCGATCGCTACGCTTCGAACCCGGGATCAGACGCTGGACCGTTCAGAACTCTACGAAGTGCAGACTCCGCAGGGATTTCGCAAGGATCTGCTGGAACAGGGGTTCGTCAAAGCGGAAGCCGAGGGACGGACTGTCACCGATGAAGCTTCCCTGATGGAACTCATCGGCATCGAAGTGAGCCTGGTGGAAGGCAGCTACGGAAATATCAAAGTAACGAATCGGGAGGACTTGCCCATGCGCTATCGCACCGGCATCGGATATGACGTTCATCGACTTGTCTCCGGACGGCCGCTCTGGCTGGGCTGTGTGGAAATTCCCTATGAGCAGGGACTTCTGGGCCACAGCGATGCAGATGTGATCGCCCACGCAGTAGCGGACGCCCTGTTGGGTGCGGCAGCCATGGGGGATATCGGCCTGCATTTCCCGGACAGTGACGATCGCTGTCAAAACATGTCCGGCAAGACACTTTTGGCGCACACGGCACGGCTGCTGCAGGACGCCGGCTTTACAATTTCCTCTATTGATGCTACACTTTCCTGCGAACAACCGAAGATCGCTCCCTACACCGAGGAAATGCGGTTGCGGATGGCTCGGGCATTGGACATCGACGCAGCCGATGTGAGCATCAAAGCAACGACCCAGGAAGGATTGGGATTTTCCGGACGGGGCGAAGGCATGTCCGCTCTGGCGACGGCTTTGATCTGTCAGCCGGCCGATGGACCGGATATACGCTACATCAGAGAAACTGCAAGCAAGGAAGAAAGATAGTATGAAAGCATCCAACATGTACCTGCACACGCTGAGAGAAGTCCCCGCCGAGGCGGAGATCTCCAGTCACGTGCTGCTGCTCCGCAGCGGCATGATCCGGAAGCTGGTGTCGGGCGTCTACGGATTTCTCCCTCTGGGATCCCGGAGCCTTCGTAAAATAGAAAACATCGTCCGTCAGGAGATGGATGCCGCCGGAGGCCAAGAGATCCTCATGTCGGCGGTCCAGCCGGCGGAACTCTGGCAGGAATCCGGCCGCTGGTACGCCTACGGTCCCGAGCTCTGGCGCTTGAAAGACCGGAACGAAAGGGAGTTCTGTCTGGGGCCCACCCACGAGGAAGTGTTCACGGACACCGTTCGCCAGAACGTGAGTTCCTATCGGCAGTTGCCCTTCAATCTCTACCAGATCCAGACCAAGTACCGGGACGAAGCACGCCCGCGTTTCGGGTTGATCCGCAGCCGGGAATTTATTATGAAGGATGCCTATTCCTTCGATCGGGATGAAGCGGGTTTGGAAAAGAGTTATCGGGGCATGTACAGTGCCTATCAAAAGGTATTCGATCGCTGCGGATTGACGTATCGGGCGGTAGAAGCCGACACCGGCGCCATCGGAGGCAGCAATTCCCACGAGTTCTGCGCGTTATCGGAAGTGGGAGAAAGCGAGATCGTCTACTGCGACAGCTGCGATATGGCTGCAACGGCCGAACGGGCAGCGTTTCGGGATGCGGTGATGCCCCGGGTCGAAGAGCTTCCCCTCCAGGAGGTGGAAACACCGGGAACCAAGACGATCGAAGCCGTGGCGGAGTTTTTGGGCATTCCCAAAGAACAGACCATTAAAGCGCTGTTGTTCTCCGTGTACAGAGGAGAGGATGCGGCGCCCGATTATGCGGCCGTTTTCATTCGCGGAGACCGGCAGCTCAACAAGACCAAGCTGGTCAATGCACTGAAGGTTCCGGAGTTTGCCGTGGAATTCGCCGATGAGTCGGCGATGCACGAGGCCACGGGGTGCGTAGGCGGATTTACAGGGCCTACGGGTCTTCACGACTGTATGATCATCGTGGACAGCGAACTGGTGGAGGCCAAAAACCTGTGCGCCGGCGCCTGCAGAGAAGGCTACCATCTGATCAATGTCAATTACGGAAGAGATTACAAAGCGGATATCATCGTGGATCTGAAGCTGCTGCAGGAGGGCGATCCCTGTCCTGTGTGCGGAGAGCCCGTCAAGGTGGCCAGAGGCATCGAGGTGGGACAGGTATTCAAACTGGGTACGAAATACTCGGAGTCCATGCACGCATACTATAAAGACGAAACCATGCAGGAGCATCCCATCGTCATGGGCTGCTACGGGATCGGCGTCACGCGCACGCTGGCTGCCGTAGTGGAACAACACCACGACAAAGACGGGATCATCTGGCCCATGGCAGTAGCCCCGTACCACGTGATGCTGGTACAGGTAAATATGAAAGACGAAACCCAGACGGCTCTGGCCGGCAGGATGTACGACGAGCTCACGAAAGCCGGCGTGGAAGTGTGTTTGGACGATCGGGAGGAACGTCCCGGCGTCAAATTCAAGGACGCAGATCTTCTGGGCTTTCCCATTCGGATCACGGTGGGGAAAAAGGCTGGAGATAACCTGGTGGAATTCAAACTCAGGAGAGAAGAGGCATATACTGAAATGAAGACCGGTGATGCCGTTGCGAGGGCGACGGAGCTGGTTCGCACAGAAGAAAGAGGGTAAGCATGGCAAAGAAAATCGCAACGATCGAAATGGAAAACGGCGACATCATGAAGGCAGAACTGTATTCGGATATTGCGCCGACTACGGTGGCGAACTTCGAAAAGTTGATCAAAGAAGGGTTCTACGACGGACTGATCTTCCATCGGATCATTCCCGGCTTTATGATCCAGGGCGGAGATCCCAAGGGTACCGGAACAGGCGGCCCTGGATATTCGATCAAGGGAGAGTTTTCTTCCAACGGATTTCCCAACGACCTGGCTCACAGAGCCGGCGTCCTGTCCATGGCCCGTTCCGCGGCACCCGATTCCGCGGGTTCCCAGTTTTTCATCATGGTGAGCGATGCCCCTTACCTGGATGGTCAGTATGCGGCTTTCGGCTGTTTGACAGAAGGGCTGGACGTGGCGCGGCGCATCGTTTCGGTTCCCCGGAACAAGCAGGACCGTCCGATCGAAGATCAAAGAATGAAAAAGGTCACCATCGATGAAATTCCCTAAACAAAAGCGAGCGGCTGTAGGCTCTGTGAAAGCTCGATGTAGAAGCTGCCGCAAATCTTTGATCCTGACCACGGTCTTGATCCTGTCGCTGACGCTTCTCTTCACGGCACTCACCTGGACCCCTGCAGAAGCGGCCTATCGCACCGACGGCTACGGGATCTTTTTCGGCGATCAGCTGGTGGTATCGACCATGACCGAAGAAGATGCGTTGGAGATTCTCGAGGGGGTCAAAGCCCATTATCGGTTGGAGAACGCTCAAGTCCTGCAGATGGATTTTCAGGGTCGGGTGACTGTGGAAGCCTGCAAAATCGTTCTGCAGGACGCAAAGAATGCAGAGGAAGGCCTGGCTTATGTTTTAAAACATCAGACATCAAAGCTCACAGTGCTGTCACAGCAGAAATACGTACAGACCAGGGAGCTCGAGGAAGGACCGGCCTATTCGGAAGATTTCGGCGATTTCGATGTTTTCGATAAGATCAAAGCCGAACGCTATACGGGCATGCTGGAATACAGCATCCTGCTGACGATGGAAAACGACCGGGTCGTTGACCGCGACATTTCCGACAAGAAAATGATTCTCACGGCAGAGGAACACACCGGAGCCAAGGGACTCGCTTTTACGGAAGAGGGACAGATTCGTTTCGCAGTGTCATTGATTCCGCCGGTCCCGCTGAACGTCACTTCCGCCTACGGAGAAAGCCGGGCGGAAACCGGGTATCACTTGGGTGTGGATCTCTACAATCCCGGCGGCACGCCCATTGCGGCGGCGGCTTCCGGTGTGGTGACCCGGATAAGCGGCGGCGGATCCTACGGGAACCTGATCATCATCGATCACGGCGGCGGTGTACAGACCTATTATTCTCATTGCCGGTCCATAGGCGTGGCGATGGGGCAGACCGTGGAGGCCGGAGATTATATCGGCACGGTGGGAAATACCGGACGGACCACGGGCAACCATCTGCATTTCGAACTTCGGCTCAACGGAGCCACACTGGATCCCATGGAGTTCCTGTAGGAGGCGGCCTTTCGGATCGTCCCCCCCCCCCGGAACATCCCGAAAGGAGAAAACGATGAAAGTATATAACACGCTGACGCGAAAAAAAGAAGAATTCATCCCGCTGGACGAAAGCGAAATTCGGATGTACGTGTGCGGTCCCACCGTGTACAATTACATCCATATCGGGAACGCCCGGCCCTTCGTCGTCTTTGATACCATGCGCAAGTACCTGGAGTATCGAGGCAATAAGGTCTGCTTTGTACAGAATTTCACCGACGTGGACGACAAGATCATCAACCGTGCCAGAGAAGAAGGGATCAGTCCCTACGAGGTGGGGGATAAGTACATCAAGGCCTATTTCGAAGATGTTCAGGCACTGAACGTGACGCCGGCCACCGTCCACCCCAGAGTAACGGAAACGATTCCCGAGATCATCGCTTTTGTGGAAGGTCTGATTCAAAAAGGGCTGGCGTACGAAGTGGACGGAGACGTGTATTACAGTGCCAGAAAGTTTCCCGGCTACGGCAAGCTGTCCAAACAAAACATCGAAGAACTGGAAGCCGGTTCCCGGGTCAACGTGGACGAACGCAAGCAAGACCCTCTGGATTTTGTGCTCTGGAAAGCTCAGAAGACAGAGGACGAGATGGCCTGGGAGTCTCCTTGGGGCATGGGGCGTCCCGGCTGGCACATCGAGTGCTCGGCCATGTCCAGGAAGTATCTGGGCGAAACCATTGATCTCCATGCGGGCGGACAGGATCTTCAGTTCCCTCATCACGAAAACGAAATTGCCCAGTCCGAAGGCTTTTCAGGCAAACCCTTCGCCCGCTACTGGATGCACAACGGCTATATCACCGTCGACAATGAAAAGATGTCCAAGTCGCTTGGGAATTTTTTCACCGTCCGGGATATTTTAAAAGAATTCGACGGAGAAGTGCTGCGGTACTTCCTGCTCTCGGGACATTACCGGGGACCGATCAATTTTAGCCGGGATTTGATGGAACAGTCGCAAAGCGCCCTGGAGCGGATGAAGAACGCCAAGGCTACGCTGCTTCATCTGATCGATACCGGATCCGGGCCTTTTACGGAAGAAGAGAAACAGAAAATCGACGGATACGATCGATATCGTGCGAAATTCATCAAAGCCATGGACGACGATCTCAATACCGCCGACGCCATCAGCGCTGTTTTTGAATTGATCCGGGATGTGAACACCGATACGAAATCCGGTGCATCCAAAGACTTTGCCCGGGAATCGCTGAAGCTTCTGAACGAACTGACGGGCGTGCTGGGACTCTTGCGGAAAAAAGAAAACGATTCGTTGGACGAGGAACTGGAGCAATTGATCGCGGAGCGGCAGGAAGCGCGGAAACAAAAGGATTTTGCCCGGGCCGACGCCATTCGGGATGAACTGGCGGCCAGAGGAATCACGTTGAAGGACACCCCGCAGGGGGTACAGATCATCAGGAGTTGACGTGCGATATCTTGTGATCAGCGATACGCACGGAAGGGTGGACGCCGCCGTGCAGATCTGGGAAAAGTACAGCAAAGACGATCCGCTGGACGGGATCCTTCACCTGGGAGATTATGCGGTGGACGCCGCAAAGCTCGCCCGGCGCACCGGCGCCCCGGTGACGGCTGTTTCCGGGAATATGGACGGCGCGTCCGAAGTGCCGGATCATCGGATCTGGGAGACTCCCTACGGTCCGATCCTCCTGACCCACGGCCACCGGCAGTCGGTCAAAGGGGGCCTGTCCAAACTTCTTTATAGGACGCTGGAGCTGGAATGCAGTGCCGCGATTTTCGGCCATACGCATATTCCCTGTCTGGAATTCGCGGACGGCGTGCACCTGCTCAATCCCGGCAGTCTTACCCGCCCGCTGGGCGGGCGGCCCAGTTTTGCGCTGCTTACACTGGCAGAAGGCGTGTTTCGGGCTTCGATCTTGTTTCGGGACCCTGTGCCTCCCGCCCGAGGCGGCAAACTCTATGACATGCTGAACCAGTCCGACAGGGCGTAGGAGTGATCATGACCAGACCGGAGAAGATGAATACGACGGCGCTGGCGTATCTGGGCGATGCGATTTACGAATCCTACATCCGGGAGCATGTGATCCGCCGGGGACACGTTCATGCGGATCGGCTTCACCGGGCGGCGGTCCCCTATGTCTGCGCCCAAGGGCAGGCCCGTGCGGTGCGCCGGATGCTGGAGTCTCTTACGGAAGAAGAACAGGACCTGGTTCGGAGAGCCCGGAATCGAAAATCCGCAACAAAACCCCGTCACGCTGATGCAGTAACCTACAAGTGGGCTACCGCATTTGAAGCGCTGATCGGGTATCTGTACCTCAGCGACCGCCCGGACCGACTGAGGGAGGTCCTGGCGCTGGCGGTTGCTGCCGCGGAAGAGCCGGAGAACGAATAAAGGAGCGGTACAATCCATTGAATTACATCAATCAGTTTCGCGGTCTGCCCAGACAGGTATACTGTATCTGTCTGGCGCGCATGATCATCGGCATCGGAAGCATGATTTTCATGTTTTTTTCTTTGCTCATGACCCGGATCCTGGGATTCACGGAGTTTCAGGCCGGCCTGGGATTCCTGCTGATGGCCGTAAGCAGTGTGGGCGGTGCTATCGTGGGGGGGAAGCTGGCCGATCACTTCGGCCGCAAGCGGATCTACATGATCTGCATCGTGCTCACATCCGTGTTGTACGCCTTGACGTCCACGGTGGCCGGCACCCGGAGCATGATCCCGTTCATCTATTTGTCGTCCATCATCGGCAGCGCCTCCTATCCCATCCTATCGGCGATGGTCGCAGACAGCGCGCCGGAGGAACAGCGCACGGAATGCTTTTCGCTGCTGTATCTGGCCCAGAACCTGGGCTTTGCTTTCGGCCCGTCCATCGGCGGACTGCTATTCTATCATCACATGGACCTGCTGTTTCTGCTTCAGGCTGCGATTTTCCTGGCCGGTGGCCTGTTCCTGCAGTTTACGACCACCGACGTGTATGCTCTGGGCGTCGGAAAGGAATTCGGCATTGCCCCCCAGACCGTGGACGTTACACGGCCGGGCCGAACACTGCGGGAAAACACCTTTCGGATGCTCTTTGACCGCAAGCCGCTGTTCGCATTCATCTTCTCCCTGATTTTTCTGACCATGTGCTATCAAATGATCGGCTTCATGCTTCCCCTGCAGATGTCGGACGCTTTCGGCATGCAGGACGGATCCCGGTATGCAGGGCTCATCTGGACGACCAATGCGCTCTGTGTCGTTGTCGGGACACCGGTTATCATCGGGTATACAAAAAAACGTCATCAGCTGAGAACGACGGCACTGGCCACGGTGCTCTACTGCGTCGGTTTCGGGTTCTATGCTTTTGTAAACACGTTGCCGCTGTTCTACGTGGCGGTGGTCATCTGGACCGTGGGCGAGATCATGATTTCCACGGGCGCCGGTGTGTTTATCGCCGCGAACGCACCGGCGACGCATCGCGCCCGGTTCCAGTCGTTGTACGACATGGCCCGCTCCCTGGGACGGGGCTTCGGACCTCCGATCTTCGGGCTGATGTTGTATAAGCTCAGCTACCAGCAAGCCTGGCTGGTGGACAGTCTGGTCTGCCTGATCATCGGAGCATGTCTTTATGCGGTCTACCGGTGGGATGCTGCCGCAAAGAGGGGATAGCATGCATTATTTTCTGCAATTCAGAGGTCTTCCGGGCCAAGTCTACGTGCTGTCGGTTGTTCGATTCCTCATCAACCTGGGGAGCTGCGTGGCAGCGTTCTCGGCACTGTTGTTTTCCGATGTCCTGGGCTGCAGCGAAATGGTCACCGCCGTGCTGCTTTTCGCCATCGCTGCAGCCAATGCGCTGGGGACTGCCGCAGGAGGGCGTTTGGCTGATCAGGTGGGACGGAAGAAGACTTTCGTGCTGTCCTGCGCGCTGATCTTTGCGCTGTATGCGGTTGCCGGTTTCGTCGCCACGACGTTCTGGGTGATCCCGTTGCTGATCGCCGGGCTTTTTGCCAACGGCTTTATCTTTCCTTCGCTGGCGGCCATGGTGGCCGACGTGTGCGACGAGGCGAACAAATATGAGAGTTTTTCCTTGCTGTTCATGGCGCAAAATCTGGGATATGCCATGGGGCCGGCCATCGGCGGCCTGCTGTTCTACGCCCATCTCCCCTGGGTGTTCTGGTTTCAGGCGCTGGTGTTTGCGGCGTCGGCGGCGGTTCTGTGGTTTGCGGTGAAGGAGATCTACGTGCCCGCCGCTTCCGGAGAGATCTCCGGACCGGAGCGGACGGATCTGCTGAACGGAATCAAAGCCGTGCGGAAAAACACCTGGAGTTTGCTCCGGGAGACGCCGCCGATCTACGTATTCATTCTGGGCATGGTGCTTCTGACCATGTGTTATCAGATGGTTTCCTATATCCTGCCGCTTCAGCTTTCGGCAGACTTCGGTCCTCGGGCCGCTTCCGAGTACACCGGGCTCATCTGGACGGTCAACGCAGGGACCGTCGTACTTGCCACACCGATCATTCTGAGGTATGCTAAACGTGGGAACCAATTGAAAAACACTGCTGTTGCAGCAGTGCTGTACACGATCGGGTTCGGTTCCTACATCTGGGTCCGCTCCGTGCCTCTGTACTTCGCTGCCGTGATCGTCTGGACGACGGGCGAAATTCTGATCACCACGGGCGCAGGGGCATTTATCGCCAGATATTCCCCGGTCACCCACATCGCCCGTTTCCAGGGACTGTACGAAATCGCCCGCTCCACGGGGAGAGCTTTCGGCCCGCCGGTGTTCGGACTGCTGCTGTATGTGCTCACGTATCGACAGGCCTGGACGGTGGCTGCCGCAGCCTGCATCATCGCAGGTGTCGTGATGTACAGAACGTATCGAAAGATATTCTTACAAGGAGAACCCGCTCATGAGCAAAGCTGACGACCTCTTTGCGGCGATGTGCCGCGATATACTGGACAACGGATATTCTTCACAGGGACAGGAGGTCCGTGCCAAATGGGCCGACGACGGCGCGCCGGCCCATACGAAGAAGCGATTCGGCGTGATCAACCGATACGATCTGTCCGACGAATTCCCCGCGTTGACCCTGCGTCCCACACCCATGAAGAACGCCATCGACGAACTGCTCTGGATTTGGCAGAAGAAATCCAACCGCGTGTCGGATCTCCGCAGCCACATTTGGGATGCCTGGGCCGGTGAAGACGGCACCATCGGAAAGGCGTACGGCTATCAGATGGCCAGGAAGTACCGATTCGGACAGGGAGAAATGGATCAGGTGGACAACGTACTCTGGCAGCTGAAGCATCGACCGGCCAGCCGAAGGATCCTCACGAACCTGTTCAATTTTGAAGACCTTGCCGACATGGGCCTGGAGCCTTGTGCCTACAGTATGACTTTCAACGTCACGGGAGACCGGCTGAATGCGATCCTGAACCAGCGGTCCCAGGACGTGCTGGTAGCCAACAACTGGAACGTGTCTCAGTATGCGGTACTGGTCCACATGATGGCCCAGGTCTCGGGTTTGAAAGCGGGCGAACTGGTTCACGTGATCGCAGACGCCCACATTTACGACCGCCACGAGGCCATCGTGGAGGAACTGATCGCCCGCCCCCGCTACGAGGCGCCCGTCTTTCGGATGAATCCGGAGATCCGGGATTTCTACGACTTTACGCCGGAGGATTTCGTGTTCGAACATTATCAGGCCGGACCCCAGGTGGCCGGGATCCCCGTGGCCGTATGAAAGGGAAAAGGAAGGTGCAAGATATGATCGCCGTTGCTGTCATCGATCGGAACCGCGCCATCGGGCGCGGCGGGGAACTCCTGTGCCGCCTGCCCGGTGATCTGGCGCATTTTAAAAAAACAACGCTGGGAAAGACCGTGATCATGGGGCGCAAAACCCTGGATTCCCTGCCCGGCGGAAAACCGTTGCCCGGCCGCAACACCGTTGTCCTTTCACGGAAGGCCAGGTTGGGGCGGTTTTATGACGACGGTAATTTCAGCGGATTTTTTCTGTCGTCCCCCGAGGAAGTCCTGGCCTATATCGAGAACGAACTTCGCGGGGAGGAAGTCTATATTGCAGGGGGAGAGCAGATTTATCGCCTGTTTTTGGATCGTTGCGACGAATTGATCCTGACGGAACTGGAGCACGCTTTTCCCGATGCCGATGCCTACTTCCCGGAATTCCGGGACCGGTTCGCCCCCATCGAAGAAGGGCCTGTGCAAGAAGAAGGCGGTTACCGGTACCGAATCAACCGGTATCGGAGAGTCTGACCGAGATACAGGCCGGCGCTGCCGGCGGAAGGAACACCATGTCCAAAAGGGAGAACCCACGCTTGAAAGAGCGGGCAACCGAAAAAAACAAGAAGGGAAAGCCGGCGGGAAGATCCGGTGTGAAAAAGCAGTGGAGCGGAAACCGCGAAAGAGACTCCCGGCAGCGGGATGTCAGCCGTGGACGCAACCGTGAACAAGAGGACAATCCCAATCTCATCATCGGCAGGAATCCGGTGGCGGAGGCGATCAAGAGCGGCCGGACCATCGACAAGATCCTGATGCAGCGGGATGGGGAAGGGTCTATCAAAAAAATCGCTTCCATGGCCCGGGAGCGTGGCCTTCCGATCCAATACGTGGAGAAAATCGCGCTGGACAGACTTTGTCCCGGCCGGCCTCATCAAGGGGTGGCGGCCATGGCCGCCGTCCACGATTATGCATCGATCGACGAGATCCTGGCGGGCGCCGCCGTCCGGCAGGAAGACCCCTTGGTGATCCTGCTGGACGGGCTGGAGGATCCCCACAATCTGGGCGCGATCCTCCGCAGCGCCGAAGGCGCCGGCGCCCACGGTGTCGTGATCCCCTCCCGGCGGGCGGTAGGTCTTACGGAAATCGTAGCCAAAGCTTCGGCAGGGGCCATCGAATACGTGCCGGTGGCCAAGGCGGGCAATCTGGTCAGGGCCATGGAAGAGCTCAAGGACCGGGGTCTGTGGGTGACCGGATTGGATATGGACGGCATTCCCTACACCCGGGCCGAGCTGACGGGACCGGTCGCATTGGTGGTCGGCGGAGAAGGCGGTGGGTTGTCTCGATTGATCCGGGAAAAATGCGATCAGATCGTATCGATCCCCATGAGCGGAAAGATCGATTCCCTGAACGCATCCAACGCCGCAGCGGTTCTGCTGTTTGAAATTCGCCGGCAGCGGCGGGGGGCAGAAGAGGAAAAGATCGATGAGCCGTCAGTATGAGCAGAGGACCGACGAGGAACTGGTCGCCCTGGCTTCGGAAGGCGATGAGATTGCGGCGGAACATTTGATCCGCAACTACATGGAACTGGTCAAATCCAAAGCCCGTCTGTATTATATGCTGGGCGCGGATCGGGAGGATATCGTCCAGGAAGGAATGATCGGAATCTTCAAAGCCATCAAGAATTACGACCCCGACAAAGGGGCTTCGTTCCGGACGTTTGCCGACCTGTGTGTCAACCGCCAAATCATCACAGCCATCAAGGCGGCGGGGCGTCGGAAGCATACTCCTTTGAACACTTCGCTGTCTTTGGATCATCCTGTAGCCGACGACGATTCTCCCCGGACTCTGGGCGAAACGCTTTCCGCCGGGACTGCCGCCGATCCGGAAGCCGTTTTCCTGATCGGAGAGATGGCTCAACTGCTTTTTTCCCACGAAAACAGTTTTTTAAGTCCCTTCGAACGAATGGTGCTGGGAGAACTCATCCATGGAAAGACCTACCGGGATATCGCCCGGGACCGGGGGAGGAGCGACAAGTCGGTGGACAACGCCATCCAGCGGATCCGTCGGAAACTCCATCTGTTTTTCGGAGAATACAGCCGGTAAAATCGCTTCGCGAAGATGCCGGCAAACACGTCTGTGCCCGTTGAAAAAAGGCACAAAACGGTTGACATGAGCGATCGTTGCACAGTATAATATGAAACGGTGTAACTCCATCGTATGCTGTTGTAGCTCAGTAGGTAGAGCACTTCCTTGGTAAGGAAGAGGTAGGCAGTTCGAACCTGCTCAACAGCTCCAACTCACTAGCGAAACCAGGAAAAGGAAAACGTGCCGGGCGCTTCTCGAAAGAAAGCCGCGGCGGAAAAGGAGAAGTAAAATGGCAAAATCTAAATTTGAAAGAACGAAGCCCCATGTGAACATCGGGACGATCGGCCACGTGGACCACGGCAAGACCACACTGACGGCGGCCATCACAAAGACGCTGTTCCAGAGATA
>Ga0116152_10000036_pt1 | contig 96939 bp, 74 predicted proteins | sample AD_UKC119_MetaG_FD_89894 | JGI IMG/M metagenome (GOLD analysis project Ga0116152, IMG submission 89894) | Active sludge microbial communities of municipal wastewater-treating anaerobic digesters from Hong Kong - AD_UKC119_MetaG | ecosystem: Engineered > Bioreactor > Anaerobic > Digestate...
AGCACCCAGTGTTGTACCTGCTATACCTGATACCGGATAAGGTCCGTTAACTGGTTGTGAGCTTGAGCACAAATCATTGGCAGGTTGCGGATAATAAGTAAAAGTATATGGGCCAACCCAGCTACTTGTGCTACCACCACCACAATCGTCCATAACATAAAAGTCATACGTTTCACCAGTAGTTAATCCGGTTATTGTTGTAGTTCCACCTGTAGCACCGGTAATCATTGCTCCACTTCCTTGTGACAATGGGTTTACGCCCCATTCTACATCTGATAGTCCGGAATTACTGTTCCAAACAAGATCAATATTACCACCAATGTTGTTTTCAACGCTTAAGGCAGTGGGCTCAGGACAAGCCGGAGGTACACGAACCTGAACATTGTTAACAAATAACTCATTATCAGCATTTGAAACTGTTGATTCACCATAAAATGCAAATTTTACAATCCCTGTATAAGCAGTCACATCTAGCACAACATGCTCACCAGCAGAGTTTATATTATCATAAACAAATGGTGATCCTGCATTATCATATAGGCGCAAAGTGTTGGCACTTGTCCATGTGACTCCACCATCAGTGGAAATTATTATCGCAAATTTATCATCAACTCCGCCTGGGTCAGCAGCACCAGAAGAACCATAAGCATTTAGTGATAAATCAAATTCAAGTTGATACCCACCAGTTCCGAGGTCAATTTCTGGAGTTACAAGCCAATAGTTTGCTCCTGTTGACCATATATTTACTGTAGCAGCCATATCACCAACAATATTTTGATAGTCATTTTGATACCATCCATAAGTTATTGATGACAGAACACTTGGATCAGCAAGTAAACCAGAATATCTTTCCCAGCAAATTGGAGCAAATGTTCCCTCAAAATCCTCCAGATATGGGAAAGTATTTACAGTAGCACATAAAGTTGTGAAAGTAAAAGGACCAGCCCATTCACTTACTTCATCTGTTCCACAATCAGCCTGAACGTAAGCATCATAAATGGTTGATCCAGCTAAATCAATAAGACTTTGTGTTATTGTCGGTGTTGGTTCACCTGATACTGTTTTAATGTACGATTGTTCTTCATTTCCAGTTCCCGGTAAAAATCCGGTTAATCCTATCTCAACATTCCAGATTGTTTCTGTTCCCTGTGGGTTCCATGAAAAATCGGCAGTTGTTGCATCAATATTATCAACTAACAATGATAAAGGTTTAGGACATGTTGGAATTACATCAATATCAACAGCATCAATATATAATATCCACCCATCAAGCCCACCTGGAGCAACTCTCCAGGCAATAAATACGTCACCACTGTATGCACTTAGATCAATTACAATCTCTTCATAAGTTGTGTTAGCATAAGATGCGTTTGCAAGAATTGTATTGGTAAAATCAGCAGGTGCATTGCCCGTTGTTGAGAGTAATACTTCAAAGTCATTGGGTTCTCCAGAACTATTAACACGCTGCCAAAAACTCAATTGTTCATTTCCTGTCAAAGTAATTTTAGGAGAAATTAGATAGTCATCATTATTGCCGCTATTGAAATCAGTATACATCACAGCAACTTGGTCACCCTCGTATGGATTAGTCGTATAATTTAAATTCCATGCATCTCCGTCACCATTTACATTCAATACTGTCCAACAACTTTCAGTTGTGGATGCTGAGTTAAATCCCTCAAAGAATGGAAGTACAGTTACCGTTTCACATTCAGTGAAAAATGACCAGACAGGACCAGCAATTTCAGCTTTAGCAGCATTTTTCGATACAATCTGCCAGAAGTATTCTGTATTATTTGCGAGGTCTGCTGGAGGATCAAACGATCCTGATGGGCCACTTGCAGTAGCGTCAGCAACCACTATATCAACAGGGGGATTCACGGTTGACAATAAAACATCATACGTTTCAGTATTCAATCCAAAATCCCAGGTTAAGTTCGCATCAATCGCAACACCGGATGAACCGCTTGCGGGAGATGGATTTGTTGCTGCATAAGGAAGGTTCGTTGAAGTGGTAAATGACCAGATTGAACCTGTTGTTTCACCACCGGGGCCTTTGGCTACAACCTGCCAGTAATAAGTTGTTGAATAACCCATGGTACCCGGATCATAAGTTCCGGTCGCTCCGGATGGCAAATTGTCCGCAACTTTGGTTAAAGGCGGATTGTCAGTACCAAAATATAAATCATATGTGGTTGTATTTGCACCAAAACTCCAGGTTAAATCAGCAATTACTGATACAGCAGTTGCCAGGTTTGCAGGTGAAGGGTTATAAGGGTCACCAGGAGTGATTGGGGGGGTAAAAGCAAACATATAACCTTGTGATGGAAGAACTGTTGGGGAAATTGTACAACTTGCACTATTAGTTGCACCTGCAGTTGTAGCAGACCAATCAGTTGTGGTTGTACGGTTATTGTAGTCAGTATTTGAGGCACCCCTTAAACCAACTTGAACTGTAGTTGAAGTGTAACCAAACACATTATCCCCATATACAAGTTCAATAACATTTGAGGTTTCATACAAACGAATCTGGAAATTAACCATGTCGCCAAAATAGGTACTGGATCCAAAACGTTTGAAATTCTTGTATTGAATTATATGTACTCGATTCGGTGCAGTTCCAGTTGTTTCAGTTCTTAGTTCAGCACTAAAAATTATACATGTTGTTGCAGTCGCATCAGATGTTGCAACCTGGGAGATTGTAATCGTTTGAGATCCAGAATCAAAGGATAAAATAGTTGTTCCTGTCGGGATTCCCGTACCAGTTATTTCTTCTCCAACTACTACCGGTCCAAAATGAGAAACATTAGTTAAAACATCACTCCCTGTAGTTACATCAGCTTGAACAAGTGTTCTACCATCTAAATCACGTGAAAAGGCTGAAATTGCTCCAGAATATGCTGTGCTGGAGGAGATTGGACTTGGATTATAAGTGGATGGTAAAGTAGATCCAAATGTAATATTTCCATTGGTATTGATATTAAATTCTGTGTAGTCAATACCATTAAAATTAAATGTAAATGGAATTATCTGACCAGAAAAGTTAACATCATCTAATGTATTGCTTGGATTAGAGGCTGAAACCAGGGTACCTCCTGTTATTTCAGTGTAAGAACCTGTGGATTCAGAAAAGCTATATCCCGAAGCTGCATCAGTTGGAAGTTCTTTATTAATAATCGATGTCTCCTCAAGAAGGCCACTGGCTTTTAACATTTCTTCTGCCTTCAACATGATCTCGGGATCATTAAGTAACTTTTCATTAATACCTTGTTTTTTCAAAAAAGCCTTTGATTCTTCATTCAGCTTTATTGATTTTTCCGCACTAATTTGCTTTTCAGTCATCTGAAAAGTCTTTTGTCGGGTGTTGTTTTTTTCAACAACCTGACCGGAAACGGAAATAGCGGCCCACGCCATCGAAATAAGCAAAAATGAGCGCCATAACTTTGTAAACTTTTTCATACACATTTAAAATTTAGGTTAAGACATTAAAATTATTATTATTTGAAATTGTCAAAATCGAACCATAAAATCAAGTTGTGCCATTGCAAATTCCGGGAGCATTTATTTTAAATTACCCACTTCAAAATCATCTGGAATCCACATTTTCCCAATATGTCATTCAATTTTCGAAATATGTTTAATTACACAACCTGAGTGTAGAGGAATGGTTATAACCGCACAAATTTAGCAATTTATCTTTATGCCCGACAAAAATGTTTGACCCTTCGATACAATTTTCTCACGTTTTGTTAAGGTTTAAGATACGATTTCTTTTGATTTAGCTAACGCTGACGAATGGTTATTTTAAAATACAAAGTTATTAAGTGCACTAATCGCTGATTCGTGTTTTATTTGAAACTAATCCCTGAATAAATCCCATACAGGATCCCTCGGAGGAGACACTTGAATATGCAGGTTTTCATTGGTAACGGGATGCGCAAAATACAAATCCCTAGACAATAAATGAATGGATTGGTCAGTATTAGCACGCGGAAAGCCATATTTTACATCACCCCTAATCAAGCATCCAATTTTCGCTAATTGCACCCTTATTTGATGGTGGCGTCCGGTCATGAGTTCTATTTCAAGCAAGTGATATTTATCAGACGACTTAAGCAGTTTGTATTTTAATTCAGCCCGCTTGGCACTACCTTTGGGTTTACTTGAAGCAAATGATTTGTTCTTTTCCTGATCTTTAACTAAATAATGGATCAAATGGCCTTCAGGCTCGGGAGGTCTTTTGTTTACAACTGCCCAGTATACTTTTTGAATTTCCCGGTTGGCCAGCATTTTATTGAGTCGGGCTAATGCTTTAGAGGTTTTTGTAAAAATCAAAATCCCTCCAACTGGTCTGTCAAGCCTGTGCACAACACCCAGGTAGACATTCCCAGGCTTATTGTACTTTATTTTCAGGAAATCCTTAATTTGCTCATTAAGCGGAATATCACCCGTTTTATCTCCCTGAACAATTTGTGATGGCAGTTTATTGATAATGATCAGGTGATTATCCTCAAACAGGATTTGCCGTTCAGGATCAAATAAAATCATTGATCAGGTTAATATTGTTCTCTGTCATTTGGGAAGTTAACAGATTTTACATCGTCAATATACAGGGTTACCGAACCCTTGATTTCCTCGCTAAGATTATGGTACCTTCTCAGGAATCGTGGTGAAAATTTAGTGGTAATTCCTAGCATATCATGTAATACCAATACCTGCCCGTCCACTTCATGACCAGCACCGATACCGATTGTGGGGATCTTAACTGCCTTTGTAACCCTGGCAGCCAATTCAGCCGGGATTTTTTCCAGAACAATACCAAAACATCCTGCTTCCTCTAAAAGGTGAGCATCGTGAATTAGTTTATCGGCTTCTTCCTTTTCAGTGGCGCGCACTACATAGGTTCCAAATTTATGGATCGCCTGAGGAGTTAAACCAAGATGACCCATCACCGGGATCCCTGCTGATAAAATCCGTTTTACTGATCCGATCACTTCCTCTCCACCCTCAATTTTGATGGCATTGGCTCCTGCTTCTTTCATAATTCGGATAGCTGATTGAAGTGCTTCAATTGAGTTACCCTGATAGGTCCCGAAAGGTAAATCAACCACGATCAGAGCACGGGTAACTGCCCGCTGAACCGATGAAGCATGATAAATCATTTCGTTTAATGTTATCGGAAGCGTGGTTTTATGACCTGCCATGACATTTGATGCAGAATCACCAACCAAAATCACATCTATTCCTGCATCATCCAGGATTTTAGCCATTGAAAAATCATATGCAGTAAGCATTGCAATTTTTTCCCCTCTCAGCTTCATTTCCTGAAGAACATGAGTGGTAATTTTTGAATAATATTGCCTGGAGTCTTTTGCCTTTTCCATGAGGATATGTTTTGCGCAAAGTTAAATGTTTTTTAATTTGATAAGCTTTTCATGCAACCATTCAGATGTATTGAGAATCTTAAATTCGCCGGTGGGTGAAATAATAATTATGGAAACAGAATGTTATACTTAATTATTCTATAAATTTGCAAGGCTTCTGATTTCAAAAGGGATGAATAAAATTTTACGAAATACACTGATCGTTTTTTTGATTTTTGCAGGATTTACCGGATGTGAAACTGATTTTGACACCACTGCTCCTTATAAGGACATAACCATCGTTTACGGGCTGCTCGATTCAAAAGACTCCATGCAATACATTAAAATCAATAAAGCATTTCTGGCTGAGAACAATGTACTTACCTATGCAGCACTGGAGGATTCAAACAGCTATCCTTACCCGCTTGATGTTTGGATTGAAGAATGGTCATCAGGAGATTCAGTGAAGGCAATTTATTTCGATACTACCTCGGTTTATAATAAAGAACCTGGCCAGTTTTACAATCCCCGACAGATTATTTATAAATGGAATAAGCCAGCACAGCCTTTTAAAATTAAATACGTTGTAGAAGGTCTCAACGACACCATCGGTGTGGAATATTACTGGCTCAATGATGAAAGTGACTACCGGTTAAAAATTAGGAATCCTAAAAACGGGAAAGTTATCTCGGCCGAAACCCCGCTGGTTCAGGATTTCAGCATAACTCGCCCTGGGTTTGCAACATTTATTCGGTTTGTACCTGACCCCGCCACACCAAAGCAATTTAGTTGGGAGAGTGCTGAAAACAGTGGTCAGTATGATTATGAATTAAGATTCAATTACCGGGAGTTAAATTTTGGCAGCAACGATACCATTGATAAACATATTACCCTTGCATCTCAATCGGTCACTGCAGATCCCGGTACCAATGAGTACTCCTTTTTCTACTGGGATTATAATTTTTATTCAGCATGCAGATCACTCATCCCTTACACGGATCAAAATCGGGAAGATCAGGTCAAAGACCGCTTTACCGGAACAATCGAACTTATCGTAGCTGCTGCCGAAACCCAGTTTTCGCTTTACCGTCAGGTATATGAACCATCAACAAGTATTGTTCAGGAGAAACCAACCTATACTAATGTTGATAACGGGCTTGGGATATTTTCAAGCAGAGCACAAAAAAGTAAAGCTAAAAAGCTACACGCCGAAACAGTTACCGACCTGAAAAACACAGAAGATAATATCTACAAATTTGTGTATTGATTTTTCCTTATTTGTTGGGCTCCTCTTTGTATTTCTGACATTGTGTCACAATTTTCACCAGTCTTTTTTCAATTTCCTTTTTAGCCCCAAGGAGCTGATTTAATGGCCCTTATGCTCAACAGGGCTCATATTACGCTTATTGAGTTTTCAATTTGTTATGCAAATTATCATAGTCCTTCCTTTGGCATAATGATTGAATAAGCCGAGAACCGATAAGATTAATAACAGAAAAATAAGAATATATAAAAGCATAAACAAATGGGAAAAATAATTGGAATTGACCTTGGAACAACGAACTCGTGTGTTGCCGTAATGGAGGGAAACGAACCTGTTGTAATTCCAAACAGTGAAGGCAGAAGAACCACTCCTTCAATAGTGGCATTCACTGAAAATGGTGAGCGTAAGGTAGGTGACCCGGCCAAACGTCAGGCCATCACTAACCCCGAAAAAACCATCTTCAGCATTAAAAGATTTATGGGTGAAACTTTCGACCGTGTATCCAAAGAAGTTGCAAGGGTACCTTATAAGGTAGTTAAAGGTGACAATAATACACCCCGCGTTCAGATTGATGACAGGAAATACACCCCGCAGGAAATCTCAGCGATGGTGCTTCAGAAAATGAAAAAAACAGCTGAGGATTATCTTGGACAGGAAGTTACCGAAGCAGTTATTACTGTACCAGCTTATTTCAGCGACTCACAACGTCAGGCTACCAAAGAAGCAGGTGAAATTGCCGGGCTTACCGTTAAAAGGATCATTAACGAACCCACTGCTGCATCATTGGCCTACGGTCTCGACAAAAAAAATAAAGATATCAAAGTAGCTGTGTACGACCTTGGTGGAGGAACATTCGATATTTCAATCCTCGAACTGGGCGACGGTGTATTTGAAGTAAAATCAACCAATGGTGATACCCACCTCGGTGGCGATGATTTCGATCAGAAGATCATCGATTGGCTGTCAGAAGAATTTAAAAAAGACGAAGGCGTAGATTTGAAAAAAGATCCGATGGCCCTTCAGCGTTTGAAAGAAGCTGCCGAGAAAGCCAAGATCGAACTTTCAAGCTCCAGCGAAACAGAAATAAACCTGCCGTACATCATGCCGGTGGATGGTGTACCAAAACACCTTGTGAGGAAATTATCACGTTCAAAATTCGATCAATTGACCGAGGACCTGGTTAATGCAACTATTGGCCCCTGTAAAATGGCTTTAAAAGACGCGGGAATGACTGCTTCTGATGTGGATGAGGTAATTCTGGTTGGAGGATCAACCCGTATCCCCTCGATTCAAAAAACCGTGCAGGATTTCTTCGGAAAAGCGCCTTCAAAAGGTGTTAACCCGGATGAGGTTGTAGCTGTTGGTGCAGCCATTCAGGGTGGTGTACTCACAGGTGAGGTGAAAGATGTTCTGTTGCTTGATGTAACACCCCTTTCGCTCGGGATTGAAACACTGGGTGGTGTAATGACCAAGCTTATTGAATCAAACACAACAATTCCGACAAAAAAATCGGAAACTTTCTCTACTGCAGCTGATAGTCAAACTTCGGTTGAAATCCATATCCTGCAGGGTGAACGTCCGATGGCAAATCAAAATAAGAGCATCGGAAGATTTCACCTCGATGGAATTCCTCCTGCACCCCGCGGAATACCACAAATCGAAGTTATTTTCGATATAGATGCCAATGGTATTCTGCACGTTACAGCTAAAGACAAGGCAACCGGAAAATCACAGAATATTCGCATCGAAGCTTCTTCAGGACTTTCGGATGACGAAATTAAAAAAATGAAAGATGAAGCTGCGGCTAATGCTGAAGCTGATCAGAAAGCAAAAGAAGAAATCGATAAGCTGAACAATGCCGATGCCCTCGTATTTCAGACTGAAAAACAGTTGAAAGAATATGGTGATAAAGTTCCGGCCGACAAAAAAGCGCCCATTGAAGCAGCACTTGGCAAACTGAAAGAAGCTCATAAAAACAAAGACATTGTAGCCATTGACGCTGCTATGAATGAGCTGAACACTGCATGGCAGGCCGCAAGCCAGGAAATGTATGCTGCCTCGCAACAAGCAGGTGGACAGGATGCAGGCCAACAGTCGCAAGGACAAGCAGGAGGAAATGGTAATCAGGCTGGAAGCAATGATGAAGTTACAGATGTCGACTTCGAAGAAGTGAAAGACGACGATAAAAAGTAGTAATTCACAACACAATATATATCCACGGCGCTCATTTTGAGGGCCGTTTTTTTTATTCCTCTTCCATCAGTTTTTCTTTAATTCTCGACTTGAGAATATCAATACCGATTTGATTTTTCCCTCCCTGTGGGATGATGATATCGGCATAGCGCTTATTAGGTTCAATAAACAGAAGGTGCATCGGTTTAACAAAAGCACTGTAATGATCGAGCACTTGTTTGAAATTCCTGCCCCGTTCTTCAATGTCACGCCAAATGATACGCATCAGTCGTTCATCGGGATCAGCGTCCACAAATACCTTGATATCCAGTTTTTTGCGTAAACGTGGGTTGGTAAGGATTAGAATTCCGTCAACGATGATCACTTTTTTGGGTTCTACGAGCGTAGTTTCTTTTGCCCTGGCACAGGTAACATAGGAATATATCGGCATCCCAATGGTTTCACCTGCTTTTAATTTATCAAGCTGTTCAATCAGTAAATTAAACTCAATAGAAGAAGGATGGTCGAAATTGATTTTTCGTTTTTCCTCCGGTGATAAATGTCCGTTATCCTTATAGTATGCATCCTGTGAAATTACAGATACCGACCCTGGAGGCAAACTTCTGATAATTTTCTTTACAACGGTTGTTTTTCCTGACCCGGATCCACCGGCTATTCCTATAACTAACATAAAAGTGACTAAAATTGATAAGTGACTATAGTTTTAATTGACTAGCGTTTGGATTGACTAAATTGACTAAAATGTCGCATATTGCCAACTGCATACTGCTACACCTCCTTCATCACGGGCAATGCTCTTTTCTTTTTCCACATACCCCTCGTAAAATCAGGAAACTGCATAGGCCAGCTTCCGCTGGCAATGGATTTTGAGCTTAGTTCTGTTAAAGCACTTAAAACTGCAGCATCATATACATCCATATCCGGTTCGAGGCCGTTTTTCAGTGCATTGATCAAACGGTAATCTTCCAAATAATCCATGCCTCCATGACCGGCACCTTTTGCTTCCATTTCCATTTTTGCCCATAATGGATGATAATACGCATCTTTATAGTTATTCAGATCTTCCCAACTGTGTCCTTGTGTTTTGCCCTCGATGTGAATCAAAGGTGTTGGGTATTTTCGGACAATGCCATTGGTTCCCTGCACCAGGATATCGCGGCTGTATGGTCTCGGACTACTGGTATCATGGGTTACCAAAATCGTTTCGCCATTCATTGTTTTGATCATCGTAGAAACCACATCACTCAACACAAATTTTTCATCTGCCTGTGGACTTTCAAGCCCAAATTCCTCCACAGCATATTTATGCAGCCCCCGTGTTTTTGTTCCGAACGAAACGAGGTAATCGATATAATTCCCACGGTTGATATTCATACATTGAGCTACCGGTCCGAGGCCATGTGTTGGATACAGGTCGCCGTTGGTGGTCATTGAATGAGCCCTGCGCCAAACACCTTCTCCATTCATATCATGTTTCACGGCTCTCAGATCATGCAGGTATCCGCATCGGGCATGAAGCAATTCACCCAATACTCCATTTTGCACCATATTAAGGATCATCATCTCTTCCCGATCGTAATTGCAGTTTTCCATCATGATGCAATGCTTGCCGGTTCGCTCCGATGTTTCGATCAACTTCCAGCAATCCTCAATAGTTTCAGCAGCAGGAACTTCAGTGGCAGCATGCTTACCCGTGTTCATTGCTTCAAGACTAACCGGTACGTGCCATTCCCAAGGTGTGGCGTTGAATACGAGATCAATGTCGTTACGCTCACACAAGCGTTTAAAATCTTCTTCGCCATTCGAATATCCTTCCGGTTTAGGGAAACCGGCCTCTTCCACCATTTTTTGGGCTCGTTCAACCTTGGATGGAACAATGTCGCATACCGCAACAATTTGGCAATCTTTGATTTTTAGAAAATTGCTCACATGAGATGTTCCCTGCAAACCAACTCCTACCATTCCTATTCTGACAATATCCAATTTTGGCAATAAAAAGGGATAATGATTGAGTGCAGGTAACATTTGAGTTGCTGATGATTGCATGGCTGCTCCACCAAGTGCCAGACCAAGTCCGGCTTTTGTAGATTTCTTCAGGAAATTCCGACGATTGTATGAATTATGCATGAAGGCAAGATTAATTATTCAAAACAAAAATAAAGTTTTGAATTTAATCCAGACTGATAATGAGCAAGTTTTTAGGGATTAGAGTAAAAAACTAAGCAATATCCCTGCTGCCACCGCAGAACCTATAACACCGGCCACATTCGGAGCCATTGCATGCATCAGCAAGTGATTGGATGGATCATATTTCAGTCCTTCATTCTGAACTACCCTTGCACTGTCCGGTACCGCTGAAACCCCGGCTGCGCCCACCAATGGATTTATCCGGTTTTCCTTAGGTAGAAACACATTCATCACTTTAGCAAACATGATTCCCCCGGCAGTAGCTACCATAAATGATAAGGCTCCAAGCACAAAGATCAGGATTGATTCCCCGGTAAGGAAAACATCCGCCTGTGTGGAGGCTCCAACAGTAAGGCCCAGAATAATCGTGACAATATCAATCAGGGCATTTCTGGAAGTTTCCGCTAAACGACGAGTAACACCACTTTCTTTTAGAATATTTCCAAAGAAAAGCATTCCCAACAAAGGCAATGCGCTTGGCGAAATAAATGTTGTGAGCAAAAGACCGATAATTGGAAATAGTATTTTTTCAAGCTTGGTCACCGATCGTGGCGGTTTCATTTTGATCACCCGTTCTTTTTTGTTGGTGAGCAGTCGCATAATCGGCGGCTGGATCACCGGAACCAGGGCCATATATGAATATGCGGCAATGGCAATCGGACCAATGAGATTTTTAACATAGATCGGATCGCCGGCTGCGGTTTGCCCAATCACATTTAAACCATTAGCAAGCTTGGATGAAAGGAAGATAGCTGTCGGACCATCAGCTCCTCCAATGATACCGATGGCGCCCGCTTCAGCTGGATGAAAACCCAGTGTTAGTGCACCCAGGAAAGTAGCAAAAATCCCTAATTGAGCTGCAGCTCCCAAAAGCATCAAACGCGGATTGGAAATTAGTGATGAAAAATCAGTCATGGCGCCAATGCCCAGAAAAATCAATGGCGGATAAATCCCGGTTTTCACACCATAATATAAGTAGTTTAAAACACTACCATCTTCATAAATTCCGATCTTCAGGCCGGCATTTAACATAAATGGAATGTTACCAATAAGAACTCCAACCCCGATCGGGATCAGCAGCAACGGTTCATAATCGTATCGAATCGCCAGAAAAATAAAAAACAACCCCACTGCGATCATGATGATATGTCCCCAGGTGGCATTGGCAAATCCGGTATAACTGAAAAACCGCTGAATCCCTTCCATAGGATCCGAAAGATGATCGGCAGGAGGAACCTGCTGCTCCACTTGTGTTTGTTCTGTTCGCGGTGATTTTTGAGCGCCCGATTCATCGGCTTGGATCCAACCTGACAGAATGGTCAATATCGCCAATATTCCAAAAACGGTTAGCGCTTTTCTGAGGGAGATCTTCATGATAATTCAATTAACACATCACCTTCCAGGACACTATCGCCGGGCTGAACTTTTATGGCTGAAATACTACCATCTTTTTCCGCCAGGATGCTGTTTTCCATTTTCATTGCTTCGTAAACCAGAAGTTTATCGCCTTTTTTCACCTCATCACCTGTTCGAGCCAATACCTGCATGATATTGCCGGGCAAGGGGGCCTTGATCTGGAAAGAACCGATGCTTTTTTTGATCTTCGTTTCGCTGCGGCGCGGTGCCGGCACCTCCTGACGAACCAGAACCGGCGTTTTAGGTTGTGCCACCTGCTTGTGAACTTCCACTTCGTAACAGGTTCCGTTCACCTCCACTTTGGCGATGTTGTCCTCAAACTTGTGGACCTCCACATCGTAATCGTTTCCCCGTATGGTGAATTTAAATTTCTTCATGGGTTTTATTTCATTTTAAAGTAATCGTTGACATTATAAATTTTAGAGCTCCATGGCGTGTAGGATCGTTGAACATTTTTAATGGTAAGGGTATGGCTCTCTTCATCGTGTTCGTTCAGGTACATAAACAAAGCCATACTGATGGCAGCATTCACCTCTCCTACCATGGCCAGTTCATCATCGGCCTCGACGTGTTTTCCTTCTTTCCTGAGCCGTTGCCTGATTTTCAGATTGATCAGCTTGGGGATGTTGTTATACACAAAATACATGATCACCAGGGCAAAAAACACCGTGAGGTATCCCACCACCGCCAGCACAACGGAGAATTCCGAAATGGCTGAAAAGTCAAATGTTATCTCTGCAATCATCTTTATATTTTTTAAAGCGGAATATTGCTGTGTTTTTTCACTGGGTTTTTATCCTTTTTGGTTGAGAGCGTACTCAACGCACGAATGATCCTGAAACGGGTATTCCGCGGTTCGATCACATCATCGATGTAGCCGTATCGTGCAGCCTCATAAGGGTTGGCAAACTTGTTCCGGTATTCTTCTTCCTTATCAGCCAGATATTTTGCACGCTCTTTCAGATCTTCAATTTTGGCAATATTTTTCCCTTCCAAAACCTCAATGGCTCCTTTGGGTCCCATCACGGCTATTTCAGCAGTTGGCCATGCATAGTTGATATCACCCCGCAATTGTTTCGAACCCATTACATCATGGGCTCCACCATACGATTTCCGCAAAGTGATAGTCACCTTAGGAACTGTAGCTTCACCGTAGGCAAACATCAGTTTGGCTCCATGAGTGATGATGCCACCGTATTCCTGGGCACTACCGGGCAAAAATCCCGGAACATCAACAAGGGTGACAATTGGAATATTAAACGCATCGCAAAAGCGTACAAACCTCGCTGCTTTCCTGGAAGAATTTATATCGAGAACACCCGCCAGGAAATTTGGCTGGTTAGCTACGATCCCACAGGGGATTCCATTAAAATGTGCGAATCCAACCACAATGTTTTTGGCGTAATGCCTGTGAAACTCCAGGAACTCACCATGATCAACGATGGGATAAATTACATCTTTTACATTGTATGGTTTATTGGGATCTTCAGGGATCACCTCATTCAGGCTGTCGTCCATTCGATCGATGGGATCGTTGCATTCTGCCAGAGGCGGATCTTCCAGGTTATTTTGCGGAAGATATTCCAGCACTTTGCGGATCAACATAAATCCCTCTTGTTCGTCATCTGCTTTAAAGTGTGCAACGCCTGACTTGGAGGTATGCACATCTGCACCTCCCAAATCTTCGGTAGAAATATCTTCACCGGTTACGGTTTTTGTTACCCTTGGACCAGTCACGAACATGTAGCTGGTTTTTTCGCTCATGATGATCACATCGGTGAGGGCCGGTGAGTAAACCGCACCACCCGCACATGGGCCGAAAATGGCCGAGATCTGCGGTATCACACCCGAAGCCATGATGTTTCTTTGGAAAATTTCGGCATAGCCCGCGAGGCTCTTCACACCCTCCTGTATACGAGCGCCACCGCTGTCGTTGATCCCGATGATGGGTGCTCCCACTTTCATGGCCTGGTCCATCACCTTACACACCTTCAGTGCAAAGGTTTCGGAAAGTGAGCCGCCGAATACCGTGAAATCCTGTGAGAAAATATAAACCACACGTCCGTCGATGGTTCCGTGGCCGGTGATCACACCATCGGAAAGGTAATGTTGATTCTCTAGTCCGAAATCGTGACTGCGGTGCGTCACGAACATATCGAATTCTTCAAAACTACCTTCATCGAGGATCATTTCGATCCGTTCACGGGCTGTGTATTTTCCCTTTTTATGCTGATCCTCGATACGGTGTTCACCTCCACCAAGGCGGGCTTTCTCTCTCAGTTCAACCAACTGACGAACCTTATCCTGGTTGCTCATGGTTTCTCTTGTTTTTGGATATTATAAAATTCTAATTCTTTGCTGATGGCCTAACTTTCTGGCTCCCAATTCAACCAGTTTAACTGATTCAATGGTTTCAACTAATTAAACTGATTCAACCAATTCAACTATTTCCCACAAAACTCCATCAACACACCAAAAGTCGATTTAGGGTGAAGGAAGCCAATATCAAGGCCTTCAGCTCCTTTGCGAGATGTTTTATCAATGAGTTGGACTCCGTTTTCCTCAGCTTGTTTAAGTGCATCATTTACATTCTCTTGTGCAAAAGCGATGTGATGGATACCCTGACCCTTCTTTTCGATGAATTTACCAATGGGTCCCTCAGGATCGGTAGATTCGAGTAATTCGATTTTGGTTTGCCCAACCATAAAAAAAGCGGTTTTCACTTTTTGATCCGCCACATCTTCGATGGCATAACATTTTAATCCAAGTACTTTTTCGTAGAATGGAATCGCTTCATCCAGACTTTTTACTGCAATTCCAATGTGCTCAATGTGAGTAGGTTTCATAATATATTTCTATTGTTAATTGATTCACAAAAGTAGAGGGATTTTTATTAATACCAAGGGATTAACTCTTTTTTTTGGAAATATTTAACGTTTTCAAATAATTCATCTATTCTCGACAAATTTAGAAACAAAAAGCCCGGAAATAGCTTTTCTACTTCCGGGCTTTACCTCATGGCTTCTGGGTTTGTTAATATTTAATTTACGGTTCTATTCGTATAGGAATGGTCATCTTTACATTAACTGCTTTTCCTCGTTGAAGACCAGGACTCCAATTTCCACTTGTTAATTTCAACACCCGAACCGCTTCCTTATCCAACAGAACTTCCAGTCCTTTAAGCACCTCAATGTCTTCCAGAGTACCATCTGCTTTTACAACAAATTGCAGGATTATGGTTCCATAAACTCCTTTACCAGTGATTTCCTTCGGATAAATAAAATTACTTGAAATAAAACTCAAAAGTGCCGTGGTCCCACCCGAATACTCGGGTTGCTTTTCAGCAATAGAGAATATTACCGGTTCATTTGATTCCTCAAGTTCAATGTTCTCTACAATGACCATGCAATCAAGTGCATTAGCAGACACTGATCTGTTCATACTGCTTTTATTTAACATAACTCCGTTAAAATAGCCATTGGCTCCAACCGCATAATCACTAACACCCTGTGGCAGCGGTAAGGGTTGTTTAACGGTTGTTTGTTCACCACCATCATTTCGAACCTGCGAGTCAATTGCAACAAATGAAGTATAGGCAGTCAATAAATTGTATTTTAAACCAAGTGAGGTCATCTCATCTGCATGCTCTTCATTCTGGGCCAGGTTGCTGTAATCATCTAGCAGCCGGATCCGTTCACGAGCCCATAAATAGCGCAATGCTGAATTGTCAGAAGCCCCATTTTCATTTCTGATACCCATTCCCCATTCAAAGTTCTGAGTCCCTGTTTTCCCGGTAACTTTCACTGAACCGCTAGCCTGCCCATGATATTTTCCATAAACCAAAAGGGGTCTTTCGGAAAATACATCCGGTACCTCGAGGGGTTCCACATCATACACATCCAAACCTTCAAAATTCACATGGATATTTGTCAAAACAGGGTTAGTTACATAATTCCTGAATTTTGTTGCCATTGATTTGGCTTCGGTTTGGTTGATCGCAACAAAAGGAATTCCTTTGCCAACATGGGCCATTCCTTCAACCAAAAATCGGTTAACGGAGGAGCCTATCCCAAAAGTGAAAAAGTTAGCTTTTCCCATATTCTTGCGGATCAGATCAAAGGCGTCTTTTTCAACCGAAACATACCCATCAGTTGCAATAACAAAGGTGCGGGCAAAATCTTCGGTGCCTTTTAATGCGAGTGCACGTTTCAGGGCAGGCAACAATTCTGTTCCGCCCCCTCCGCGCTGGTTCTCTATAAAACTGATCGCTGATTTTATATTAGCAGAATTGGCTTCAACTGATTCAGGCGAAAACAGTTCTGAATCGCCGGCAAACAATAACACATTAAACTTATCAACTGACCGTAAATTGCCAATCAGATTATTAAGCAATTCTTTGGTTACATCCAACGGAAAACCATACATGGACCCGGAAACATCAACAATAAACACATATTCCCGAGGAGGAATATTTTCAGGCTTTACCTGCTCGGGAGGCTGAACCATTAATAAAAAGAAGTTTTCTTCTTCGCCCTCATAAGTGAGCAAACCCGACTGAATTTGGCTTCCCTTTAATCTGTATTTCAAGATGAAATCACGGTTTCCTCCAGCGCTTTCAGTCTCCGGCAATTCAATTTTCACCTTGTTGGCATTCAGAAATTGCACATCGGCCTGGTGCGTAGGGCAAACCACATCCTGTAAGGGCATACCGGCATTGAGATTCACTTTCAGGTTGAACTTGTAAAGTGGAAGTTCGCCCTCATGGGTATATGGATTCGAAACCCACTTGTTGCCTGCACTAGCGAGGTCTTCGCTTGGACTGCTATAGCGCGGGCCTACCACAGTAGGGTAAACAAATTCGTAAATACCTTCTTCAGGTACCAGTAATTCGGTGTAAAAAAGTTCCACTTTGATCAAGTCGCCGGGCATGATATTGGCCACATTCATCTGGAAAACATTGGGTCGTTGCTTTTCGAGCAAAGAGGCACTCTGACCATTTTGCTTTGCTGCCTCATAATCCTGACGAGCTTTTTGTTTTTCCTCAATCTTGGCAATAATGGTTCGTTCACCAATGGTCATTTGCATGCCGTAAACCGCGGCCCGCGTTGATCCGGGAAAAACATAAATGGCTTCTATGGGTTTGGTCCCTTCGTTTTTATACACTTGCTTCACCTTTACATCGGCAATCACGCCGGCGATATTTACTTCAGCAGATGTAGATTTTAATGGGAGGGCTTCCGCATCCGGATCATCCGACTGTACAAAGAAATACGGAGATTCCGTTTTGTCAGGGATTGTTTCTGGTTGACTAATCAGTCTTCCGCCTTGTAAGAGCAGAAGACTGATGATGAACAGCGATTTCAGTTTTATTGAATTACTTTTCATGACTTTTTATTTTAAAACAAACTTAACCGGTAAAACCATCTGAACATTTACTGGCAGGGTTCTTTGCAATCCGGGTTTCCATTTGGGCATCAATTTTACAATTCTTAAGGCCTCTTCATCACAACCACCGCCAATTCCCCTTAACAATTGAATGTTTCTGATAGAGCCATCATTCCATACCACAAACTTGACATAAACAGTACCTTGAATTCCTGTTTCCCTTGCAATTTCAGGATATTTAATCCGATCATACAAAAATTCGTACATCGCTTTATCACCGCCTGGGAATAAAGGTCTTTCCTCGGAAGAAATAAAAATAGGGGGTTCTTCTTCCTCTTCACCTGACTCTTCGTCTACAAAATAGTCTAAATCGTTCAATCCCTCATCCGGCTCTTCCCAAATGATTTCTTCAACTTCGACAGGTGTGTTGTTATCGATTATTTCAATGATCGAAGTTTGAATAACCGGCTTAGGTTTTGGTTTGGGCTGCTCCTGAACTGTAACATCAATCATTTGCTCAATTGGAATATTCTCACCAAGATTCCAGTCGGATAAAGTATAGGTTCTGACGGTTGTCCATTCAAATGCCGCCAGCACAATAGCAAGGCTGAGGATCATTCCGATCTGAAAGAACATGCTTCGCTTTTTTTCGAGCTTTCCGTTTTTTGTGTTGGAATTCTTTACTATTGATTTACTGTTTTTCATAGTTTTGAATTTTAAAGGTTCGTAATTTGTTTAGTTGATATTGAGATGAGCAAACAGCAGAAATTCCATAAAGCAGATTCAATTTTTTTTCAGAAACTGCGTTATAGCACATGGTATAAAGTTTGTAACCAATTGCCCTAAAGCAAATTCCACATGTTTATTAAAATCAATTTCAGGTCCGATCGTGAAGGTGATATTAAATCACATTCCGATGAGAAATTGATTTTTCAGTATCAAAAAACTTCCGATACAAAATATATTGGCGAAATATTCAACCGGTATACCCACCTGGTTTATGGTGTTTGTTTGAAATACCTCAAGCATGAGGAAAACAGCAAAGATGCGGTGATGCAGATATTTGAGGATCTTCATCTTAAACTAAGGGAGCATAAAGTTGAAAATTTCAAAAGCTGGATTTACTCCGTTTCAAAAAACCATTGTCTGATGGAACTTCGAAAAAATGGAAAGGAAGAGAAGGGTCGTGTGGAGATTTATGAAAAAATCCGGGCAGAAATTATGGAATCTGTGGATGTTTTTCATCATAATAACAGTTCTGACATTTCAGAAAAAATCCCCAAACTGAAACAAGGGATAAAGCAGCTTAAAACAGAACAGCGCACATGTATTGAATTGCTATATTTACAAAATAAAAGTTACCTGGAGGTTTCTGAAATTACGGGTTACAGCATGAAAAATGTGAAAAGTTACATACAGAATGGTAAGAGAAATTTAAAGATCTTTCTTGAAGAATGAGCAGTAGCAAAAACACATATGGTTTATTTAATCCTTCGGGCTGCCTTACACAGGATACACTGCTCAGGTATACCAAAGCTGAGGTGACCAATGATGAATTGGAAAGCATCCAAATGCACCTGAATAATTGTGAGTTTTGCAGAGATGCTGTGGAAGGTTTGGCTTCGGTTCAGCATGTTGATCAGCTAACAGAAAATATTGATACCCTCAGGAACGATTTGAAGAAAAAATTTGATGATCGTTCGCCAAAGCAACCCGCAAAAACAATTCAAATCAGAGGTCGTATTGCCTGGATTGGTGCAGCAGCTTCTCTTGTTATCTTTATTGGATTTCTTTATTTTCTCACGGATCAAATTGTTATAAAGCAACCTCAAACCGCTCAAAAGATCAGCGTTGACAATACATCTGTTCCTTCCATGCCAAAAGCAAAAAACCAGGCAGATCATCAAGCCAATGACCAATCAGTGGAAACTGAGGAGGTATCTGGCATTGGAAGTGAAGACTATGTTTCGGAAACACCGGAACAAGAAAAAACAAACACCATCGAAACTGCAAATGAAGATATTAGTTTGCCCAAACGGAATGGGAAATTAACTCCAATGAAAATTCAGAAGCCTCAAATATCAAGTGCCGATACTCAAATATTAAAACAATTGGCAGAAGAAAGCGGGGCCCGAATGGAAGCGACCCCTGCTGAAGCGGCTATTGCGTCTACACAACCAGTAGAATATTATCTTGGAGAAGTGATTGTTTACGACCAGGAATTTGAGGGCATTTACCTGGACGAGGCCGTTGTACAAGACAAAGCGATCAGGTCGGCACCAAAGTCTGCAGCCAATTCCGTTATGATTAAAACTGAAAGTGCTTCTTCAGAAAAAAAATCGCTAAACACTCAACGAAAAGAGAACGAACACTTTTTCACAGTTGTTGACCAAATGCCGCAATTCCCTGGCGGTCAGGAAATGCTCCAGCGTTATTTAAGCGAAAACATTCAATATCCAGCAAAAGCAGCTCGCCTTGATATTCAGGGCACAGTGGTAATTTCCTTTATTGTCGAAAAGGATGGATCTATCACCAATGCTAAAATAATCAGAGGTATTGGTGGAGGATGTGATGAAGAAGCACTTCGCGTTATTCAATCAATGCCAGCCTGGCAGCCGGCCCTAAAAGAGGGAAACCCGATGCAGGCAATTTTTAGTTTGCCCATAAAATTTCGTCTGAGATAATCTTAATTTTTTTGCTTTAACAACGCTTTGGTGGAGAGCAATCCACATGCAGCCTCGATATCCTGACCACGGCTTGCACGCAAAGTAGTTCGGATTCCCTTGTTATTCAGTCCGTCGATAAATTGTTGTATGGTTTCATCAGAGGACGAGCGATAGGGAGCATCGGGGATGGGATGAAACCGTATTAGATTAATGCGGCAGCGAATTCCATTTAATAATCTGGCCAGTTGATTCACGTGCCGGGGTGTATCATTCAGGTCTTTGAACATGATATATTCGAATGAAACCCTTCGTTGGCGACTCATATCATATTCGCGGATCACCTTTAAAACCTCCTCGATGGGGTGGTTGTTCTGAACAGGCATCAGCATCCGTCGCTCATCATCAAAGGGAGAATGGAGACTAACAGCCAAATGGCACTCACTGTCATTCAGGAATTTTGTCATGGTTCCGATAATGCCTATGGTTGACACCGTAATCCGTCGCGGGCTCATTGCAAAACCCCAATCAGCAGTTAATATCTCAAGACTCTGAATTACATGATGGTAATTATCCATAGGTTCACCCATACCCATGTAAACGATATTTGTTAGCGAATCCCGCTCGGGCAAACTGCGGATCTGGTTTACAATTTCTCCGGCCGTTAAATTACTTTGAAAGCCCTGCCTGGCTGTCATGCAAAAGCGGCAGCCCATGCGGCAGCCCACCTGTGACGAAACGCATAAGGTAGCCCGGTCGCGATCGGGAATATAGGCAGCTTCGATAAACTGCTTGTTCTTAACAGGGTAAAGGTATTTTTTGGTTCCGTCAGTCGAAACACTTACTGAGGAAGGCGCCACTAAGCCAACTTCATATTTTTCCGAAAGTAAATGGCGTGCGTTTTTGGAAAGGTTTGTCATGTCCTCAAAGGAAGTCACCTCCTTTTTATACAACCAATCCGCAAGTTGTTTAGCAGTAAAAGCAGGCAGTCCAAGTTCCAAAACCACTTGCTTCAGTTGATCCAGTGTTTTGCCAAAAAGTATTTCTTTCTCCATGATAAAAAATCCGCATGCAAAGATAACACAATCCCTTCCTTATATGTTTATTATATGAGGATCAGGCAAATTGATCCAAAAATATTTTGTAAATTTATGGTATCTAAAAACACAAAAACATGAAACTACTAGTTGCAGTTGATATGTCGTCCATTACAGAGACAATCATCGATAAAGTAATTGAAATCGGACTTAAAATTAATCCTCAAATTTGGCTTGTCCACGTCGTTCAGCCCGATCCTGATTTTGTGGGTTATGATGTTGGGCCGCAAACCGAGCGTGATTTTATTGCGAAAAAGTATCAGCAGAAACACCGCGATTTGCAGTCGCTGGCTGAACCAATGAAGACTAAAGGGTTAAAAGTTACACCGCTCCTTTTGCAAGGTCCCACAGTTTCCACAATTCTTGAAGAAGCAGACGACATTGATGCTGATATGATCATCACCGGATCACATGGTCATGGTATGATGTATGACATTTTTGTAGGAAGTGTGAGCAAGGAAGTTTTACACCGATCCACCCGGCCGGTATTGATAATCCCGGTGAAGGATTAAACAAATGCACTGATTCCAGTAATGTCGTTGCCAGTGATCAGCAAATGAATATCATGTGTGCCTTCATAGGTAATCACCGACTCCAGATTCATCATGTGGCGCATCATCGGAAAATCATCGGTAATGCCCATTGCTCCCAGTATTTGCCTTGATTCACGGGCAATCTGCAAAGCCATATTTACATTGTTTCTTTTAGCCATTGAGATCTGAGCCGGTGTGGCTTTACCTTCATTTCGCAGAACTCCAAGTCGCCAGGCCATCAGTTGAGCCTTGGTAATTTCGGTAACAAACTCTGCCAGTTTTTTCTGAATTAACTGGAAGGATGCGATCGGTTTGTTGAACTGTTTTCTTTCCAGGGAATATTCTAAGGCCGTATTGTAACAATCCATGGCAGCTCCTATTGCTCCCCAGGCAATTCCATACCTGGCAGAATTCAAACAACTCAGAGGCCCTTTCAATCCTTTAACATTTGGCAATAAATGATCTTTAGGAACTTTAACATTATCAAATACCAATTCGCCGGTAATGGATGCCCTTAACGACCATTTGCCTTTTGTTTCAGGAGCTGTAAATCCCTCCATTTCTTTTTCAACGATCAATCCTTTCACCTTTCCTTCTTCATCTTTCGCCCAAACAACAGCAATATCGGCTATGGGCGAATTGGTGATCCACATCTTTGCTCCGTTTAGCAGGTAATGATCACCGGCATCCACAAACCGGGTTTCCATATTCCCTGGATCCGATCCGTGATTGGGTTCTGTTAAACCAAAACAACCGATGATTTCGCCTTTGGCCAGCTTGGGTAAGTATTTCAGTTTTTGTTCATCTGATCCAAACTCAAAAATGGGATACATTACCAAAGAAGTTTGCACCGAAGCTGCCGACCTGATGCCGGAATCACCCCTTTCAAGCTCGGTCATGATAATGCCGTAAGAAATATAATCCAGTCCCGATCCACCATACTTTTCAGGAATAAATGGCCCGAAAGCGCCCAGCTCACCCATTTCCTTCATGAGATGTTGCGGGAATTTATGCTCATGTGCAGCTTGTTCAATAATTGGACTAACTGATCGATTTACCCAGTCGCGAATAGAGCTACGGATAATTTTATGTTCATCGGAAAGTAATTCATCAATTGCAAAATAATCGACAGGTTTATATGGATACATAAGTTTAAAATTTTTGGATAATCAAAGATATAAGTTAAATCTCTACAAAGAAGTTTTTCTCCAGCATTCCTGAAAATAATCAATAACTACTCGAAAGATCATCCGTTGATTGTATAGATCAACCTGACTTTAAAATTGAACAAATTGTTACAATAAATTGTAATTTTGATCTTGGATCAATAATATCAGACCTTGAAAAATTTACCCTATTTTCTGATAATCTTTCTGAGCACAATTTCAGGATACATACTTAATCCTGTTCAAGCTCAAAATCCAATAGTGGCAGACACCATGGCCCCAGATACGGTTATAAATGACCTCCAGGAAGTTGTAATTACCGGGACCAGAGTTTCCAAAAAAATAATTGACATTCCGTATCCGGTTTCTCGCATTAACCTGGTGGAATATCGGTATGATCGTAAAATAAACTCATCGGATGTTTTAACCCCGGTTCCAGGATTATTTTTACAATCACGGTATGGTAATCATGACGTTCGATTTGCGATTCGTGGTTTTGGCAGCCGCTCCAATTCAGGGATCCGTGGGGTAAGGATTTTACTTGACGACATTCCTGAATCGGAACCCGATGGACAAACACGTATTGAGGCTATAGATTTTAATGCCGTTGGCCGCATAGAAATTGTAAAAGGAAATTCATCTTCACTTTATACCAATGCTCCGGGTGGAGTTGTAAACTTTATAAACGATATTGGATTTGATCGATCATCAGTAGAATTTTATAATCAAAGTGGATCTTTTGGCTTGCAAAAAACCGGATTCAGAGCAAAAGTGAAGACCGAGAAATACCGCTTACTAACCACATACAGCAGGCAATTGTATGATGGTTACCGTGATCATAACAACGAGGACTGGCACATTCTAAACATGGTGGTTGAAACCAATCCATCGGAAAATACCAACCTGAAAATCCTTGGATATTTTGTGGATGGGTTTATTAAATTGCCTGGCTCATTAACAAAAGAGCAGTTTGAAGAAGACCCTTACCAGGCCGATCAAAGATCAATTGATCGCGATCAAAAACGGGTTTCTACCAAAGGGCGGCTTGGCATTCGATATCAGGCTAAGTTCGGCAGGGAATTAAACAATGAAATTTTAATTACCGGATTTGGTACCATCAAATATTTCGAGCGACTTTCAGGCTCATACCGGATCATTAACAGGTACGGATTAGGTTTCAGGGCAAGTTATATCAACCGGTTAAAATTTGGTAATCACGACAATGAATTTTCAGTGGGTGGCGACTTGCTCCTTCAGCCTGCACGAACAGAAAATTATGACAATATCAGTGGTATAAAGGGAGATCAACTGGATCAGTTGACCGATGAAAAAATAAGTAATACCGGGTTTTATATTTCTGAAAACTTCGAAATTTTGGATGAAAAACTATATGTACTTCTCACAGGAAGGTATGACAATATTGTGTATAAGCTCTCAGAAGAAACCCTGCCATCAAGGGCCGACAGCAGAACATTTCATGCATTTACTCCAAAGTTTGCCCTGAATTATAAATTGAATGAGTGGATGGCTGTTTATGGATCATTCGGGTTAAGTTATGATAGTCCGGCAAACAATGAACTGGATCCAGTAAACCCTGAAAACCTTTACAACCAGCAACTGGATGCGCAGGAATCTAAAAATTTTGAAGTCGGGTTCAAGGGAAATCGCATCAAAGCTGAAGAAAATTTAATGCGGAGAATCCTATGGGAAATTACCTTATTTAATATTGACATAGATAACGAAATTGTACCATACGAGGTGCTTGGCGAAGTTTATTTCAGAAATGCCGCTAAAACCAACCGCAAGGGTATTGAATTCGGTACCTCCGTTGAAATTATTCGCAACCTAAATTTCACAGCGTCTTATACCTTCTCCGATTTCAAATATAACACCTACGATGCGGAAACAATTGAGCTGGATTCAACCGGAAATTTTGTTATTAGTAACAAAGACTTTTCGGGCAACATTGTTCCGAGTGTGCCAAAACACAATATATACCTTGCTACATCCTTTTCACAAAGAATTATCAAACATGTCGATGGATTTGCAAAAGTGAGCTACAACAGCATCAGTGGATTGTGGGTAGATGATGCCAATACCAATGTAACGGATGGATACAATCTTTTAAATGCAACCATTGGATTTGACCTATTACTTGGCAAATTTAACCTGATGATTTCCGGCGGGATGAATAACATTTTTGATGAAATTTATGTTGGGTTTACAAATACAAATTCATCAGATTTAAAATTTTATGAGGCGGGCGCTCCTCAAAACACTTTTGTTTCTATAAATCTTGGTTATACTTTTTAGATGCTACATAAAACTATTTCCATATTTATCTTTTTTTGCATTTTAACAACAATAGGATTTTCACAAAATCAGGAAATTTCAAATGCGATAACAATTTCAGGAAGCAATTTCAGAATTTATTCTTCGAATGTAAATCAAACCGAAGTATTTATTAAGCGAAGTCCGCTCAATCCTGAACTCATTTTTTCATCCTGCAACACACTTAGTTTTATTCCCTTTTTTATAAGCGAAGGAATTTATGTTTCATCAAATGGCGGACAGACCTGGATTGGAAATGACACTTGCACTGGTGAGCCTATTTCTTTTCACGGAGGAGATCCGGGGATTGTAATAGATAAAAATGGCCGTTTTATCCTCACCCGCCTGGGCAGATCTCCTTTTGTGGGATTGTATTCACATTATTCGCTTGATAACGGGCAAACATGGTCGACCCAGCAAGTGATCAGCACGGATGATCTGGAGCGGGCTACTTTGACTTCAGATGCCATTGGAGAAAGTTCATTTTATGGACGCACATATGCTGCCTGGGTTAAATTTGCACAGCCTTTTCCACTTATGTTTTCCTTTACGGATGATGGCGCCCAATCATGGAGCACGCCGGTTGCAATCAACAACCCAGCCTCACGGAGTGCCGGAGGAGATTTGGCTGTAGGCCCTGATGGAGAGCTTTACGCTTGTTGGGCAGGGGTAACAGATGTTTCGCCATTCAAAGAGATTTTGGTTGGATTTGCCCGTTCGGCAAATGGCGGTGAAACCTGGAATGTAACGGAAAACGCATTCCCGATGAATGGCATAACCGGGGTGCTTGAAAACAAAGATAACATTCGCGTTAATGGGTTACCATCCATTGCTACAGATACAACAGATGGAATATATCGGGGAAGGATTTATATTGTTACCGGAGAAAAAGGAATGCTGCCTGCCGGTTCAGATCCGGATATTGTTTTGCATTTTTCAGATGATGGAGGGAATAACTGGTCGAATGGAATCCGGGTGAATCAGGACGACCTTAACAATGGCAAAACACAATATTTCCCTTCGATTCACATTGACAAATACGGAGCTGTAAATGTTTTATTTTATGATGACCGTAAAACTACATCTGACTCAACCGGGGTTTTTTTGGCACGATCGAAAGATGGTGGCGAAACCTGGAACGAATACGAAGTAAGCGACCATAACTTTAAGCCTACGCCAATTGGCGGACTTGGACAGGGTTACCAGGGGGATAACATTGATATTTCATCAACAAATGAAGCACTTCTACCTGTATGGATGGATAACTCTACCGGCCTGTATCAAATCTGGTCGACACGAATCAACTTCACCGAATTAAATGCAATAACTGAGTCCTCAATTGAGACAGAAATTTTTAGTACTGTATATCCAAATCCTTTTGCAAAAACTGCCACCATTGAATTTACAATAGATCAAAAAGGTGATGTGATTTTTGAGCTTTATGACCAGCAGGGAAGCCTCCAGCTTAATAAACGGATTCAAGTTCAATTGGTGGGCAAATTCCAGTTAGATTTTGATGATGAGATGACTGGTAAAAAACTGAATTCAGGTTTATATTATTACCGGCTTTTACAAAATGGCAAATCAGGAAGTGGTAAATTAATTATTATGCAATAACTAAGGCAGCACAACAAATTTGCAAACTTCAACGATGGGCTCTGCTGAAAGGCTCGACTGAATTTTGAGTACCGCATAACACACACCCGGCTTTAATTCAGTGACAGGAGGTAATGCAAAGCTGTATTTTCCTGGAGTTAATTCCTGATCGACCATCGTACTTAGCCGATTTCCAACACCATCATAAAGCGAAATAGTAACCAGGTTTGTGGCCTGAGTTTTCCCTTCCGGAACAATATATTCGATAACAGTCTGCGATTGAACGGGGTTTGGAAAAATCCTGACCATTGACTGATAACCTGGAATTGACTTATCCTCAACATTCGTGGTTGTTTGAGGAATGTAACGCAAAAAGGCACCCTCCTGACCTACTGCAAACCCATGCAATGAATCGGGAAAATCAATATCAAAAACAGTAACTGATTCGGGTGTCAACATGGGCTCCCATGAATTTCCCGAATCTAAAGAATACACAAATTTGCCCTGGGGACCCAACGGACACCAGGCCTCTGTTTCTGTTCTGAATTCAATATCAAAAGCATTTCCAGCAACACCATGTTCGGTGTATTGCCAGGTTTGTGCCCCATCAAAGGTCTGCATAGTAGCTACTCCATAACCAAAATCAGGGTCTCCTCCCGCACCGATCACGTTTAATGAATCGAAAATGTGAATGTTGTGAACTTCATCAGCAGGAGCAAAAGCCGGATCAATTGCCTGCCAGGAGGCTCCACCATTATAAGTTGACCAAATCACACCTGCAATATCAATAATACCTCCACAGGCATATCCGATATCCTCGTTTAAAAAGGCAATATTCAAAACCGGGAAAAATGCGAATATGCTGGTATCCACCTGTGCATGCGTCCAGCTTAATCCGCCATCAGTCGTTTTTACGATTGCATGGGGCCGGCCACCCATCCAGCCTGTAAGTGTATCGAAATAAAAAATGGAGGTGATAAATATGTTGTCTTCTCCAAAAGGATAAACTGTCCAATCTTCGCCACCGTTAGTGGTTTTAAGTAATTCAGTTCCATAAGGCAAGGAAGCAAACTGGTAACTTGCAGCCCAGCCATAATCATGATTTATGAAAAATATATTATAAATCTCATTATCAGTTCCCGGATCCTGAATCTCCCAGGTATCACCACCATCCATTGTGTGAATGATCGTTCCGGCCTCTCCGGCCGCCCAGCCATAAAGGCTATCCACAAAACAAACCGATTTTAAAAATACGGATGCTGGCACATCAAGTTTTTCCCAGCTTCCCTGGCCGATTGAGGGAAAGTGAGCTAAGGCTAGCAAAACCGGCAGTATGATTAAAATAATGCGTTTTTTCAAGCGGGAAAATTTATACGTACAAAATTAACTAAAATTAGCCATGTAAACCTTTTGAAACATTTGCGCCATTTTGTAAGATCCAGCCTAAAAAGCTTACCAGGATGCCACTATTCCTATATTTCTGTTGAAATGTAAAAAAAATTACCAGCAAAAAGATATCTATTTTTGCTATTCTGAATTTATCGTTAAGCTTTAAGGATAAGTTAAAGTTACATTAATAAATTTCATAATATTGCCGGCAATTTAGATCAGGGAGCTGAAAAACAAACCATTAGCAGTTCTCAAATTGATCAAATGCCGTAATAATTTTAAATACCGGCAATACAGTGGACACAAAGACAATTAATTTTAAAAGATCATCTAATGAAGATTACGAATGTTGTGATAACGGGAACCGGAAGTTATGTTCCGGACAAAATAGTTACCAATGAAGATTTTGCTAAAAATGAATTTTACAATACAAACGGAGAAGTATTTGAAGAGACCCATGAAGTAATTGCTGAGAAATTTAAAGCCATTACCGGCATTGAGGAAAGAAGATATATTGATGAAAAGATGGTAGCTTCTGATATTGGCGCCATTTCTGCAAAGTTAGCGATAGAGGATGCCGGCATAGACCCGGAAACAATTGACCAGATCATTGTTGCTCACAATTTTGGAGATATCCCTAAAGGGACAATCCAAACAGATACTTTACCGAGTATTGCAGCCCGTATCAAACAATCTTTGAAGATTCAAAATCCTTCTTGCGTGGCATATGATATTATTTTCGGTTGCCCGGGTTGGGTGCAGGGTATTATTCAGGCAAATGCTTATATCAGGGCTGGAATGGCCAAAAAATGCCTGGTGATAGCTACAGAAACTTTATCCCGCGTTCTTGATATGCATGACCGGGATTCAATGATATATGCCGATGGCTCAGGGGCTTGCATAGTGGAAGCTGTTGAAGGCGATAAACGTGAAGGAATTGTAGGTATGGAAATGGCTTCTTATACTAACGATGAGGCTTACTATTTGCATTTGGGGAAAAGCAATATTGGAGATGCTGATCCGAACATAAGGTATATTAAAATGCACGGTCGTAAAATATATGAATTCGCGCTGACCAATGTTCCACAAGCGATGAAGTCAAGTCTGGATAAAGCAGGTTCTGATATTCACAAGGTGAAAAAGATTTTTATTCATCAGGCCAATGAAAAAATGGACTACGAGATTATTAAAAGATTGTACAGGCTTTACAAAGTCCGGGAAATCCCCAAGGATATTATGCCTATGAGCATTCACAAACTTGGCAACAGCTCTGTTGCCACAGTTCCTACATTATTTGACCTGGTTCGTAAAGGCTCCCTCGAACAGAATCATCATAAACTCAACAAAGGTGATTTAATTGTTTTAGCATCTGTTGGAGCCGGCATGAATATCAATTCGATTGCTTACAGATACTAAAAAAACAAGGAATAAATTGATTTTTAGAATTTGCAGGACCTGTTAATTCCGGATTAAGAATACATTGAGATCTTTTCTTGAGGAAAAGACCAGATTAAAATCCTACAAAAATTTGAACAGGTCGCTGACGTTCTGGTCAGCATCCCGGCAAGCTATGTTTTTAGTTAAAAAGAAATACCCATAAAAAAACTCGCCTTCATTTGTGTTTAAACAGAATGGAAGCGAGTTTTGTGGAGCATATCGGAGTCGAACCGATGACCTCTTGACTGCCAGTCAAACGCTCTAGCCAGCTGAGCTAATGCCCCAGATTAACTGTTCGAAGTTCAATGTTTGAAGTTCGAAGTTTTTGTGTAAGTACGTTTAGGGCTGCAAAAATAATATTTATCCTAAATTTACAACATATTAATAGCAACTATTTTGATGAAAAGACTATTTGCTGCGATCAAAATTAAACCGGAAGAAAATTTCCATGAAATTTACCATAAACTCAAAAAACAACTGCACCATGAGCAAATCAAGTGGGTCGATTTGCAAAATATGCATATTACACTCAAATTTTTTGGTGAAACTCCCGAAGAGAAAATACCTGAAATAGTTTCCGTTTTGGAAAAAATAAAACTTCAAACTATTGCTTTCTCCATTCAGGTAAATAACGTGGGGATATTTGGTAGTAGTTATAAACCCAGGGTTATTTGGTTTGGAATTGAACAGTGCGACGAGTTACTAAGATTGGGATTAAATACGTTAAAAGAGGTCGAAATGATTGGGTTTGAGCGCGACAGACAAAACTTCAGGCCGCACCTTACCATCGGACGAATTAAAAACATTGACAATAAAAAACGTTTTAACGAAGTTATTCACGCTTATAAAGATGCTGAAATTCAAAGTTGTGAGGTTGATGAAATGCATCTTTACGAAAGTATCCTGTTGCCATTGGGCCCAAATTACCGCGTAATCAAATCATTTCAATTTACAAAAAAACCCGCGTGATGCGGGTTAAGGATCTTTTTAACTCAGGTTATTTTTTCATTTCCTCATCATTCATGCGCTTATCCAAAAAGAAATGGATAATAAGTGCAGCTCCGCCAAACAAAAAGATCATTGAAAAATAGGCAGCCTCTTCTTCATACATAAATGCTTCGGTGGTGGCTAAAATTTTTCCAATTAAAATTCCAAGGGCAACTCCAATTAATAAAAGCCCATATTTCAGTGATAACGAATTTTTCTTTTTGGGCGAAAAAAACACAGATGCATCCACACCTTTTTCCAACATAGCCATTCGTTCTTTTCTGCGAATACCAAGGTAAATAATCAAAACAACAGATCCAAAGATGATCAGTAGTACTAATATTGGTGTTAGCTCAAACATAACTGTAATTTTTTATTCGTTAATATTTTCATGTTTCCCCTTTTTGACGCGGCTTCAGTTTAGCGGTTACAAATTATTTTTACCTTTATAAATGTAACCGGTTGATCACCCCGGCGTCATATCCATGAATGGAATTCCTGCATGACGATATATATATTGAACAGGTATTAAATGGAAATACCAAAGCGTTTGCCTTTTTGGTGGACAAATACAAAGTATTGGTATATACCGTTGCGTTCCGGATTTTGAGAAACCATGAAGATACCGAAGAAATTGTTCAGGATGCCTTTGTAAAAGCCTACCATGCTTTAGATAGTTTCGAAAAGAAGTCAAAGTTTTCAACCTGGCTACATCGCATCGTATATAACTCTGCAATTTCAAAAACAAGAAAGAAAAAACTTGAAACCAATCCGCTGGATGATTTTCTGATTGAGAATTATAGTATTGACAATACTTTTGAAAATCTGGATGAATTAACCCACGAGGAGCAAAAAACTTTGCTTGACGTTTTGATTTCGAAGCTTGACCCTGAAGAAAGTGCAATTATTAGTATGTACTATATTAGTGATCATTCAACGGATGAAATTGCAGAAATTACCGGTTTATCACAATCAAATGTAAAAGTTAAACTCCACCGCATCCGGGCAAAACTTCAAGTTTATTTGAAGCAATATTTAAAGAAGAATATATCTAAAATTCAAACCTGATCATGAATATGCAAAATACCGACAAAGAACTTAAAAAACTCTTTAAAGAGTACGCAAGTATCCAGCCTCCTGACAACTTTACGAATCAGGTATTACAATCTATTGAGAGCCGGCAAACAGAGAAAGCGGTAAATTATTCTTTTTTCAAGCAAGATTTTTCCATTGGGATTATCGCTGGCTTATTAGCCATTACAGGAATTATCTATATTTTAGTTTTCACCGACGGTGCTATGGTTTGGAGTGAATATGATCCAATTATGTATCCGATTTTCAAAAATATCTGGATAAATTTAAAAGAAGCTATCAGTTCGATAAAAGTTTCTTCGGTTACTATCGTAATAATAGCAGGCATAGTATCCCTTTTTATGGCCGAAAGATTGATCAGAAAAATCCAATCAAACCGTAGCTCAATAAATCTTTTATAATTTTTCAATAATTTTTTCATTTTTAGGAACCTTATTTCCCCATCAACTGTTTAATACAGTTGTTTTAATCAATGGGAATAATTTCTAAATCGATAATATGAAAACATTCAAACTTTTTACGCTAATGTTAGCCTTCATTTGGAGTGTCCAAATGTCAGGTCAAAATCAGTATGCTCTTTCTTTTGATGGTGTAGATGATTATGTGGATTGCGGAACTGATGCGAGTCTGAATATTACAGGCCCAATTACAGTAGAAGCATGGATCTACCTGCAAGGTTCTTTGAATATTTACAAAAGAATTGTGGAAAAAGATTGGGCGACCTCATACCTGCTTGCCGGAAAATACGGCATCAATGGTATTTACTTTGGAATGGATCCTAATGGAAATCCTGCAAATGGTTTGTCAACAGCCGACAACGTATTGGTTTCAAATAGCTGGAACCATGTTGCAGGAACCTGGGACGGCGCTACGCTTACCATTTATATCAATGGTGAACCTGTGGCGAGCAAAGCCTGGGTAAATGCCTCTGTTGACGGATCTGCCAACTCAACAAAACTGGGTAAATATTATGGTCCGGATAATAACTACTTTACCGGACGTATGGATGAAGTCAGAATTTGGAACGTTGCAAGAACACAACAACAAATTCGTGACAACATGTATAAAGAACTTGATAACCCGGGATCAGAAGGAAACCTGGTGGCTTATTACAGCTTCAACGAAGGAAGTGGTCAAACTTCAGATGATTTGAGTTCAAACTCAAATACAGCTGTTTTAGGTGGAACCGCTTCAGTTGAATCCACCGATCCAACCTGGGTCAGTTCTACTGCACCTATACCTTATTACTCAATAGCTGATGGTTTCTGGAGTACCAATACCACATGGGCAGCCGGTCAAATGGCACCATCTAAATCATGGGCACGTGTTGAAATTAACGACATGGTTGAAGTAAATACCGATGTTACCACAAAAGATTTAACTGTAAACACAATGGGTAGCCTCACAGTAAACAATTCATACAACCTTGACGTGACCGGCGATTTCTTGGTTATGTCAGATGCCAGCGGAACAGGATCCTACATTAACAATGGATCAAATTCCTTTGGTAACGCATCCATTGAAAGATATTATGCAGGAGGTGAATGGCATTTAATTTCATCCCCCATTTCAAATGGAGTATCAGGTATGTTTACTGGTTTATACCTGCAAAATCATACCGAAGCAACCAATGCTTATACTGACATTGTTTCAACAACGGCACCTTTAACTCCTATGCAAGGTTTCGCATTATACAATGCAAGTTCAAGCACAGCAGTATTTACCGGTACCCCAAATGATGGGGCCATTGGTTCATCAAGCAATCTGAGCAGAAGTGGTGCTGGATATAATGATTTTGGCTGGAACCTCATCGGAAATCCATATCCATCATCAATTGATTGGGATGCAATTTCGGGATGGACAAAAAACAATATGGATAATGCCACTTACGTACACGTAAATGCATCAACCTGGGCTACTTATATTAGCGGAGTTGGAACCAACGGTGGCTCTCAATACATTGCACCAGGGCAAGGTTTCTTTGTTTCTGTTACTGATAATGCAGGAGCTTACCCTGAATACGGTACAATTCAAATGAATGATGATGTGCGGGTGCATAATGCCACTGCCTTCTATAAATCAGAAGTTGGAAATCTTGCAAGATTAAAAATTTCAGCCAACGGTTATTCTGATGAAACTGTAGTAAGGATTGTAGAAGATGCTACCACTGGCTTTGATGGAAACTGGGATGCCCATAAATTATTTGGATATCAAAATGAAGCTCCTCAAATCTACAGCCATATTAGTAGCAATTTCTCTATCAATGCGATTCCTGAACCCCAAACTATTACAATTGGTGTAAAAGGTCTCCAAAGCGGAACTTTCACTATTGAAGCAACTGAGATTCTTGATATTGATGACCTGTACCTCAAAGATGAGATGACCGGCATTGTTACTGATCTGTCAAGTTCATCTTATACTTTTGACTATGATCCAAATATTATGGACGATCGATTTACATTGCACTTTAATGCTTTAACTGGAGTTGCCAGTTTATCTGAACACAATATGGGTATTATTGGGGTTAATAACGCTATTATCGTTACTATTCCAGAAGCTGTAAACGGACAAATGATGTTATACAGCATTGCCGGTCAACTAGTACAAACTGTTAATGTTCACCAGGGTAAAAATTACCTGAATGGATTAGTTGCAGGGGCGTACATTGTTAAAGTTGTTACCGATGATTACGTTGTGACCCGTAAGGTTGCCGTCAATTAATTTGAAATTCAATAAGTAATACAATGAAAAATATTCGCAAAGTCATTTTTTGGGTGCTGGTATTGATGGCTACACCATTAATTATGCAAGCTCAAAACCCACCTCACCCAAATGGAGGTAATGATCCTGGAAGTGGAAATACGCCGGTTGGTGGAGGTGCTCCAATTGATGGTGGAATTACGATCCTAATTACCCTTGCAATGGGTTATGGCCTGAAGAAAACCTATAATTATAAGAAGTAATATTAATTTAAAATATAAAGAAGGCTATTGGTTCAATAGCCTTTTTTATTTCACCATTTTACTGTAGCTTTGTTACAATATAGATTACCAAAATCATTGCGAGATTAAAACATACAATTATGAGAGCCTTAAAATTTATTACCCTGATCCTAATCACAATGACCATTAATTTTTCATTTGCACAAGGACAATATGCACTGTCTTTTGATGGCGTGGATGATTATGTGGATTGTGGTACAAACCCCGAACTTAATATTACCGGAGATATAACCATTGAACTCTGGATTTACCTGACCGCCCCTTTGACCATTTTTGATCGACTCGTTGAAAAGGATTGGGCAACTTCCTATTTTTTTGGTGGGAAATATGGATTAAACGGCCTGGCCTTTTCAATGGATGCCAATAACAATTCAGCCAATGTGGTGGAGACCGCTACCAATATTTTAAATCAAAATATTTGGACACACGTTGCAGCCTCCTGGGATGGTGCCACAATGAAAATTTACATCAATGGCGAAGAGGTTGCCAGTAAACCCTGGGTTAACACGGTTGACGGGTCAACCAATTCAACTAAACTAGGTAAGTTTTACGGACCGGACAATAACTTTTACAAAGGTTATATGGATGAGGTTAGAATATGGTCGGAGGCACGTACCGCTGAGCAATTGCAGAATGATATGTACAAAACCCTTGACAATCCTTTAGGAGAAACAAACCTTGTAGCCTATTATACTTTTAGTGAAGGCAGCGGTCAAACCACGGCCGATAACAGCCAGAATTCAAATACAGGTGTACTTGGAGGAACTTCAAATCCTGAAACATCAGATCCTTTGTGGGTTGCATCTACAGCCCCAATACCTTTTTATACAATTAATAATGGGAATTGGTCCTCTAATACCACATGGGCCAACGGCCAGGGTTTTCCCTCAAAAGACTGGTCAAGGGTATCTATTACTCATGATGTAGTTGCTGCCATGGATATAAGCACTTTTGATGCAACTATCAGCAGTGGTGGCAGCCTGAATGTAGCTGCAGACTATTCTTGCTCTTTTGTTGATTTATTTGTTGGAAGTGGTTCAGATTTTACACTGGAAGAAGCAACCAGCATGGATGTTGATGATGGCGGAACCGTATTCTTTGATGCAGGTGCATCATTCAATTCATTCGGTATCCCGGGTGATGAGGTAAACATCACGCACAATATCGGTTATTACGATTTTGAGATTGCAGCAGGTGCCGATATTGCAGCCATTTATTCCAATTTCGAATTTATGAATGCCAATGGAATTAAGCTAAACGGTAATATAAATCCGGCTTTTCCACTTCGCAATTGCAGCTTTTCAAATGGTGAGGTGGGAGGGACCCTCCTTTCTATTGGCAGTAACCAAAACATCACACTTGAAGGTCTGGATTTTCCTGATAATAGCTGGTCAGGAAGCTATAATATTTCCAAAACAGTGGATGACGGTCAGGTAGATATCTGGGCAGCCACAGGAAATTTTGCTGGAGAAACATATGAAAATGATGCCTTCAACCGGATCAACTGGAGTGGTAGCCGGCTTATGGCCAAAGTTTACCTGGAAGGTGCATGGAATGGAACCGACATGAATGCAGGGCCGGTTGATGTAATTCCACTGGGTCAGCCATTTTCAGGATTACCCTGGAATTATGCGGGATCTGAAAGTGTAACAGCAATTCCTCCTTCAGTAGTGGATTGGGCGCTGATTGAATTCAGAGATGCCACTGATGCAGCTTCTGCCACAACAGCAACTACCGTTTACCAGAGAGCCGTTTTCATAAATACTGATGGCAATATTGTTAGCCTGGATGGATACAGTCCTGTTTATTTCGATCAAGCCTTTACCAATAATTTCTACCTGGTTGTGGTTCAAAGAAATCACCTTGATATCATGTCGAACAATGCGCTCACGCTTGCCGGCTCCTCCTATGATTATGATTTTTCAAGCGGTGCTGCACAAGTTTATGGAGGAACCAATGGCCACAAAGAAATATCAACCGGCATTTACGGAATGATAAGCGGTGATTCAAACGGCAACGGCACTGTAAATATAAATGATAAAACACTCTATTGGGAAAACGAGGCCGGAACAAGCGGCTATTTACCAAGTGATTTGAACCTGGACGGAAACAGCTCAAATCTTGATAAAAACGATTTTTGGCTCATCAATGTTGGAAAATTTTCTCAGGTTCCCAACTAATCATTATTTTTGCAGGCGATATGCAACAGCAACAGAAATAATATAAAAATATTGATCCATGGAAGGCCATCCGCTTCGTGGATGGCCTTTTGTGTTTTCAAACAATTCATTTACTAAATTTGCGCACTTAATTAACCGGCAGCACGATGAATAAAACAACTGAAAATTCAGGAGAAGCAACGAAATCAAAGAATTTCCTTGAGATGATTATCGATAACGATATTCAAAAAGGGAAAAACGAAGGAAGGGTTCATACACGATTTCCGCCAGAGCCCAATGGCTACCTGCATATTGGTCATGCAAAATCCATTTGTTTGAACTTTGGTTTAGCCGAAAAATATAATGGTAAATGCAATCTCCGCTTTGATGATACCAATCCCTCCAAAGAAGAAGAAGAATATGTAAATTCCATTATGGAAGATGTTAAATGGTTGGGATTCGACTGGGAGGACCGGCTTTTTTATGCTTCCGATTACTTTGATCAGCTTTATGAATGGGCTGTAAAACTTATTAAAGACGGGAAAGCCTACGTGGATGACCAGCCTGCCGATTTAATCAGTGAACAGAGAGGAGTGCCAACAAGGCCCGGAATAGAAAGCCCTTTCAGGAAACGATCCGTGGAAGAAAACCTGGGACTTTTTGAAAGAATGAAAGCAGGTGAATTTCCAAACGGCACCCATGTTTTACGGGCAAAGATCGACATGGCTTCTCCAAACATGCACATGCGTGATCCGGTGCTTTACAGAATCATGCATTCAAAACACCATCGCACAGGAGACAAGTGGTGTATTTATCCTATGTATGATTTTGCCCACGGACAGTCAGACTACCTTGAAGGTATTACACATTCGATTTGTACACTCGAATTTGAGATACACAGGCCCTTATATGATTGGTTTTTGGATCAGCTGATCGATACCGATTACCGGCCAAGACAACATGAATTTGCGCGGCTTAACCTGAGTTACACCGTTATGAGCAAACGTAAACTGCTTGAGCTGGTAACTGAAAAATATGTTTCGGGATGGGATGACCCCCGAATGCCCACTATTTCAGGATTGCGCCGCAGAGGATATACGCCTGAATCAATCCGGAATTTTGCCGACAGGGTGGGTGTGGCCAAACGCGAGAATGTTATTGATGTTGGCTTGCTTGAATTTAGTGTACGTGAGCATTTAAATAAAGTGGCACCCCGAATTTTTGCAGTGCTGGATCCACTAAAAGTAATCATCACCAATTATCCCGAGGGCAAAACCGAAGACCTCATCCTTGAAAATAATCCGGAAGATCCGGAAGGAGGAAATCGTGTTGTACCTTTTAGTCGTGAAATATTGATAGAAAGGGATGACTTTATGGAAGACCCACCGAATAAATTCTTCAGGCTCGGACCCGGCAGGGAAGTACGTTTAAAAGGTGCATATATCATAAAATGCGAAGATTATAAAAAAGATGAAAACGGCAATGTTACCGAACTTTATTGCACGTATGATCCTGAAACAAAGAGCGGGTCAGGTGAAATGCGAAAAGTAAAAGGGACTTTGCACTGGGTTTCGGAAGCTGAAAGCGAGGATGCAGAAATACGGATTTATGACCGTTTGTTTATGAACGAGTCGCCAGATGACCTGGATGAAGGTGGGGATTTTAAATCAAATTTAAATCCCGAATCTTTGAAGATTGTAAAAGGTAAAATTGAACCCAGCGTAAAAAATGCTAAACCAATGGATAAATTCCAGTTTCAGAGGTTGGGTTATTATTGTGTAGATTTGGATTCCTCAGCGACGAAATTGATATTCAACCGCACGGTGACTTTAAAAGACACCTGGGCTAAAATGAACAAATAAAATTTGACTTTTCGAATTACATTTTAGTACATTTGCGCCCGCAATGCCCGATGGTGTAACTGGCAACACGTTTGACTCTGAATCAAAAGAGTCCAGGTTCGACCCCTGGTCGGGCAACAAAGGCTACTCGAGAGAGTGGCCTTTTTGCATACCAGGGGGAGAAGTCTATCCCGAAGATACTTTCGGGAACACATGGTCGGGCAACAAAAAAGCCGCTTTATAAGCGGCTTTCGTGATTTTTGAGAATTCCTTATTCAATTATCAATTTGCCTGAATAACTAGTTTCAGATTCTGCAAAACGGATTAAATAAACTCCCTTTTCAAGGCCTCCAACATAGATATGCTCTCTATCGGTATAACTTTGCTGTTGAACAACTTTCCCTGTCAGATCCAAAATCTGAACAACGTTTTGATCATTGAAACTATAATCAGGAATTTCAATTGAAATAAAATCTGTTGCAGGATTGGGGTAAACCTCAACCGACAATCTTGTGTTGTTTGCAAATACGCCCGAAGAATAATAATACTCATCCGCTCCTTTATCAAGGCTACCATTTACCCGGTTTTCATCATCAAAATCTTTCGAACCTGCATCAGAAAGGAAGGTACTGTTAGCCGCATCGCGAGCCGGAGAATCTTCCATGATATGCAAATCAGGATCATTGACATCGACGAATTTTAACGTGGGATCGATAAACTGCGCATTGGCTTCAAAACCGGTTCCTGCAACAAAATCTCCAAAAGATTCATAATCGGCACCACTCCAGTAAATGTAACTATTATCCGCACCATCGGGGTGGAACCATAAGTTGTAATCGAGCATTAGTCCTGGAGGAATAGCAACTACATCCTCAAGGGAAATCAATTGTACCTCAGGGTTATTTGCATAAAAAATATTGTTAACGATAGTACAGTTTTCGGAATAGGTCAACGTCAATTCACCGTCGTAATAGTTTGTTGTTGCATTACCAAAAAGAGTATTGTTCACGATCATACAATCCGTTACTTTTCCACTTCCATCGGGATAATCATACCCTCCTAATTGTATTCCTCCTGAAGAGTTTCCGTAAACAAAATTGTTCCTTACTACAATGCCTGAAGCTGTTTTGTCAAGGTTTTCACATCCTACTTCAATACCCCATTGATTATTATAAACCTCGTTGTTTTCGATGTAAATATCACGAGCACCATCAATATAAATTCCGGCGGCTGAGGCATAATCACTCTGGCAATTGTAAACCGTATTCCAGTCGATATAACCATTCCGGGCCTGATCCAAAGCTGGATCGGAGCAGGTTCCTTCATGACCAATGGCATCAATTCCAATGTTGGTGATATCATGAACCATATTTCCTGATATTTCAAAACCGTCCACATTTCCATTTACAGCAAAACCCTCGGAGTAACCAGTTCTCGCATTGTAAATTTCACAATCCAGGATCAGCAAATCGGTAATTGCGAAATTGGGATCTGATCCATAAACGATGAGTGGTTGTGCATTGGTGTTTTCATTTACAGGCGCATTGGGATTAGTAGAAAAATGGATTTCGGAGATAGTACATTCAATGATCTCAATATTTCTGCATTGACCTTCAATAAATATTCCCATAGCATCCAGTTGGACATTGTTTGTAAAATGGATCCCTTTGATCCGGACATATTGCTGATCATAAATTTCACACAATGCGGGGTCGTTCCATCCGTCGCCATCCACTACCACACTTTCATTATTGTAATTCTGAAAAGTGATCATATTGCCTGCATTTCCGCTTACATTTAAATAAACCCGCTCATTGTAAGTACCGCCCATGATATTTACAGTGCTGCCGGGAGTTGCCACATCCATGGCATATTGTATGGTTTCCCAGGGTTGATCCATGGATCCGGGATTACCATCATCACCTGAAGTTGATACATAATATGTTTGAGCTTTCATACTGCTTATTGAAATCATAAACAGGCTCATAAGAAGTAGTAGATTTTTCATAGGAATAGATTTTAGTTATTCAAGTTAATACTGGGGACAAAATTATACCTGGTTAATTAACCAAACAAATATCAGGGGTGGACAATGGGTAGACTTGATTAACCTTTGAGTCAAAACAAATCTTTTTACGGATTGTTAGTTAAAACACCTGGGATTATCCCATTAATTATTAATGAATTTGATGACAATTCCTATGAAACAGTGGCTTTTCCTAATCGTTATTTTATTCCCGAATTTATTGTTGGCTGACAGATTAAATCCCGACAGTTTAAAAAATGAGCTTGAAAATACCAGGGTGGACACCAGTAAGGTTAAATTATTGATCTTACTTTGGGAATCGACAGCATACACTGAACCTGAAACAGCCAAAACTTATGCTGAAAAAGCGTTGGAGTTATCACAAAACAACCATTACAAAAAAGGGATCGCCGAAGCCTATCAGCGTCTTGCCGCAGGATACACTGTTCAAAATGTTCCGGATACCGCTTTAGATTTATACCAGCGTGCCCTGTTTTTGTATAAAGAATTGAATGACACAAAAATGGAGGCCAACATTTTAAGCAATATTGGTATTATTTATTATGAGCAGGGAGAGTATATTCAAGCCATGTTTAACACTGAAGAGAGCCTTCGAATAAGCAGCAAGGTGAACGATCTTCATGGGATCGCCCTTTCGCTTCAGCTATTGGGTAATATCAATTATTATATGGGCAATTTTGATGAAGCCCAAAAATACCATATGCAAAGTATTCAAAAGCTACTTGATCTTGGTGATGACATCAGATATGCAGACGGATTGGTTTATATGGCAAGTACCTATCAAGCTTTGAAAAAATACCGGAAAGCATTGGAAAACTTAAAGAAAGCCTGTGCCATTTATGAAGAGAAAGACGATCGTTTTTTTTTAGCGCAGGCATTAAACAATACCGGATACATTTATATGATAATGACCAAATATGATTCAGCAAAAATATACCTGAGCAAAGCTATTATACTGGCTGATGAAATTGGAAACAACAATGTAATTTTACTTGCCAACAATACCCTTGGGGTTATTTCAAAAGAAGAAGGCGACTATACAAAAGCAAATGCCTATTTTGAAAATGCATTTAAATTAGCCATCAAACACAATGATCAGCTCAGAATGTCGATGTTGTACCGAAACTTTGGAGATCTTTACGCAGCTGAAAAACAATTTAATAAAGCGATGAATGCGTATGATTCTGCCGTTGTCATTGCAAATAAAGTTGAGTCGAAACCCAGTCTTAAAGAAGCCTATGAAAGTATTTCGGATGCGTGGGCTGATCAGGGTAATTATAAAAAATCGCTAGAATATTATGTTTTATATGCTGCAATGAAAGATAGTATTTTGGATAAAGAGAAATCAGATAAAATAGAAGAGCTGGAAGCACGTTACCGAAAAATAGAAGATGAGAAAGAGATTGCGGTGCAGAAGAGTCAGATTGAAATACTTTCGAAGGACCTTGAACTTCAACGCATCCGGCAATTAATATTGATCGCTGGGCTCATTTTATCATTAATCATAGCAATATATTTCGTGTTTCATTTGAGAAGTAAAATGCGCCGGAACAGATTAATCCGTGAACAGGAAAAATTACTCGAAAATGAAAAGCTCATCAATGCCGAACTTCAGCGTGATAACTATGAGAAAGAACTGGCCATAAAAAAGAATGAGCTCACTTCACACGCCCTTCAAATGGTTCAAAAAAATGAACTACTGGAATCGTTAAAAGAAAAAATTGCTGAGCTTGAAGCCCAATCCAAATCTGAAAATAAATCAGATTTCAGAAAGCTCAGGGGTATGATCAACGGAAGTGCTCAAACCGATAAGGAATGGACCAATTTCAACCGGCATTTTGAACAGGTTCACCAGGGATTTTTAAGTAAACTGAAAAACGAATTTCCTGTTTTAACGAGTAATGACCTGCGATTATCGGCAATGTTGAAACTGAATTTATCCTCCAAAGAAGTTGCTTCAATAATGAATATTTCACCAGAGAGTGTTAAAAAAGCAAGGTATCGGTTGCGAAAGAAATTACAACTACCAGACGAATCGGACTTGCATTCATTTATGATGACAATGGAAAATTAATTATTGGTCCGTCCACCCCTTGTCCGCCCCAAAAGTTTGTATTGATAGAGCTAACAGAATAATTTTGTCCACACAAATTAATTAGTCGCAAAATTTAATTCTAAAAAATATCTATCATGAAAGCTCAACTCAAAAAACTCATTTTTCTATTTATATCAATTGGGATAATTATTTCCTGTTCTAAAAAAGAGGAAGAAACACCCATAACTTTCGATAGCGTAATTAAATCCGGCGGATCATTTACTCCTGCTGAAAAATCAGAGGAAGTAGTGGATGAAACTACTTCAACTGAGACCATCGACGGAGAGGAATGGAATTGTACTACTACCACTTATAATGCCCTTGAACCCGGTGGCGGCAACAAAGGGTTCCCGTTATTTAATCCGAATGCATCGGTAATTTATCCGGGAAGCTTATTACAAGGCAATTCGTTGAAACAGTCAACACCAAATGTAATAGCGGTGGACCGGGCAGGCGGCACCATATCATATGATCTTGTTAACGGCAACCTTGCATCTTCATTCCCTGTGGATGAAGTTTCAAAAAGCAGCATCAGTGTAGCGATGAATAACATTATTGCAAACTCACCACCCGATCTCCCATCGAATTTTGTATTTAATTACAGTCAGGTACAAAGCGAACAGGCAATGGCATTACAACTGGGTGTGGATTTTGAATCAGCTTTTGCCGATATAAGTGCTGATTTCGGTTTTAGCCAAAACTCAAGCTATAATCGTATCCTGGTTGAATTAAATCAAAGCTTTTATACCATGAGCTTTGATATTCCAACAAGCAATGCTGACTTATTTGCTCCGAGTGTTACCCCGGATGATCTTGCAAAATATGTACAGGAAGGCAATCCGGCTACCTATATTTCAGACGTTACTTATGGCCGAATCTATTACATGCTTATCGAATCGAGTTCAACCTATACTGAAATGGAAGCCAGTGTTCAGGCATCCTTAAATGGAGTGGTTAATTCAGCAAATATTGATATTTCAGGTAATACATTTTCAAGTCTTGAAAATCTTAAAATTAAAGTAATGGCATTTGGTGGCGAAGCTACAACAAGCTTGCTCACTGTAGGGGTTTCCGACTTGAATGACCTGGTTGGATTACTGGCTCAATCCACCACGATCTCAACCGGCGTGCCCATCAGCTATGTTGTGAGAAGCGTTTATGACAATCAAATCGTTAGCGTACAACTTGCTACTGAATATGATGTAACCAATTGTGAGCCTGCTCCAGTTGGGGGTGCTCCGGCATATACTGCGCATTGGGAAGGCAATGTGATTTCAAAAATTGGTGGAGTTGGTGCAGCATTCAGCCGTTATGGTACCGAATTCGTTTTAATCAGCCTGGATGGTACGCAGTACCTTGTAAGTAAAGTTGGTGAACTGGATGGCCCCTACCCGATTGAAACATTGGGCGGAGGTCCTTTACCATGGTCAGGTGGTATAGGCGCCGCCTGCCGCATTGATGGAAACAATGAAATGGATAGCTGGACCATGATCATGGATATGACCGGGACACAATATACTTATCTGCGGTCGGATTCAACCTGGAGCACACAAGTTCAACCCATCAGTAACCTTGCAACCGGAAATGTGCCCTTTGCCCTCAATGGAATTGGAGCACTAATATTTAATTATCACGAATCCTCAGGGCCTTCACGCAGGTACATGGTAAATAAAGATGGAACTTTGTTTTCATTGTATTATAATAATCCAAATTCATTTGACCCTGTTTACGATATTACCGATTGGGCAGGTGGCGGGCTTCCTTTTGCAGTTAAGAAAGTTGGAGCCGGAATAGGATTTTATATTGGCAATAAAAAATATTACCTCTTGTTTAACCTGAGCGGAGACAAGTATTGTATTTCAGGTGATGTTTTTGGAACCGGCACCAATGAGTTTATCGGGCCCTTTGATTTATAATAATTCAAAATGAAATTACGGCCCGCTGATTCATCAGCGGGTTTTTTTATATCCAGAATAAATCTAAATTAAGCCTGGAAACAGTAAATGATTGCTTTTTTGAAGCTGCATTAGTTATATTTGCTCCAGCTTATTAAAAACTGAGGTCATGACCCAATTCCGCATACAGTTAATTCACGCTTTCATTCTTTTTTCAATCTCCATGATGGCATCATCGCCTGATTCATTGGTGCAAAAAGAAGACCTGTCATTTCATTCAAATCTTGAAAAGATTGCTTTTGAGAGTATTAAAAGTGAAAAAGGTCCCAACCTTATATATTTGCTTGTGGCTATTGATGAAAAATGTGATGCTGACAAATTAAACGGAATTCGGCGGGAGGTTGCTGAGTTGTCGGATCAGTACAAGAATAATAGCAAGTTTATAAAACTCAAAGAAGAAAAAAAGATAAAAAAAATTTATGCTGATATCCAGGCTAAATATCTGAATAAATTCGGGCAGGAATATTATTTCTCAAATATTATTAGCGACGGAATTTATAACAGTGTTTCAGCTGCCGCACTTTTTGGATTGTTATTAAATGACCTTCAAATTCCTTATGTTATTAATTATTCTTATGACCAGGTTTCCATTTTAGCATATCCTCAAAACTTAAAGATCCCCCTGACTTTTGGTGATCCTGCAAAAGAAAACGCACAATTCGACGAGCAGACCAAGCAGCAATTTGTAGATTATATGGCTGAGGCCGGAGAAATCAGTCAGTCGGATAAAAACAAAAAAAGTGTGGATGAATTATTCAATGAGATCTATTACAAGGAAGCGGGGATAAATTTAACAGGGCTGGCCGGGTTGCAATATTATAAGCGGGCCGTTGACCTGATGAATTACGAACAATATGAAGAAGCTTTTATTTTGGCTGAAAAATCATATTACCTGTATCCATCAAATGATGCCGGTTATTTGCTTTTAATTTGTCTTGCAAATGCTCTGATAGACTGTAAATATGAAGATATCCATTTTGCAGATTATATATATAAGGGTGCACGTTACAAAAATTATGGCATTTCAAATGAAGATGTTATTTCGCAATTTGCTGACGTAACAAATGTTCTTTTGATCAACGAAAACAATACAACCTTATATGATGCATACTATAACCGAATTATTAAACACCTGACCGATTCAACACAAATCCGTGAAGTTTCTTTCACTTATAATTATGAAAGAGGACGGGTATTAATCATAAAGGACGAATATATGGCTTCCGTGGAATATTTGGAGAAAGCATATAACCTTAAACCCAAAAATGTGGATGCCCTGAACATGTTTTTAGCCGCTGTAATGCAAAGTTTCTGGCAATTGAAAACTCCAGAGGAAGCCCTACATTCAATAAATCAGTATGCTGAAAAATATCCTGCATTTACCGAGGATACCGAATTCAACACAATGCGTGGGGCCCTGCTACTTGCTATGAGTTTACATGGGTTTGAAATGGATCAATCACAAGAGGCCTTTGACAAAATTGCTGATTTTGAAGCCCTCGCCGGAAGTAAAAAGCTCAACTCTGACAACTTAATATTTTCTGACCTGGTGGAAGAAGTTTATTCACGTGCTGCTTCTTATTATTACAGGAAGAGCAATATGAAACAAGCTAAAAACTACCTGGAAAGGGGACTCACTTATGCCCCAAACAGCTATAAGCTAAAATCGAAGGTAAACAGCCTGAAGTATTGATCAATAATCCAGGGCGAGATTGTAAACTTTTTCAACCACATAAATATTTCTAAGTGGAGTTTTAAATTCGGCGCGAACCCTCACTTTTTCCATAATATACCCACCCGATTGCAAAAAAAATGGAATTTCAGCAGCCCCGTTAATTTCATCTAGCTTTACGGTATAATCCATTTTATCATTATCAAAGTTAAACACCCTGAAATAGTCAGTCCCTTTGGGTTTCCCTTCGAGGTAGCAGCGAAGGATATACTTATTTTCAAAAGCAAGTTTATTGATGGGTTCAATGATCAGGTCGGGGTATTGTGTTTTTAATTTTCCTGATTTGGTATATTCTTTAAGACCCGGTTGTATTTTCCCTTTTTTATAAGGAACTTCGGCCATCAGGGCACCATCCTCGTAGTATTTCTTCTGGATACCCTCCTCCTGTCCGTTTACAAAAGTTGTAATCCGGTACAATTGTCCGCTATCATAAAAATATTTTGTAATTCCATTCTTTTCTCCGTTTTCATAAGCTATTTCAAATTGCACCTTTCCGTCGTCATAAAATTTCTTAGCAATGCCCTCTTTGGTTCCGTTTTTATAGGTAGTATACGATTCCAGTTTGCCTTTATCGGTATACCTCATGTAAACACTGTCGCCGTTGTCATCAACAGCCCAGCCGGTAACTTTTTGATCAGAAACCTTTTGGGGCGAATTGAAGTCGCAAGCTGATAAAATAAATAAACTTAAAATTACGGTGATTGATAAACTTCTTGAAATTGTCATAATTTAGCCTGATTAGGTTTAACATGCTGATAACACTTTCAAAAATAGTGTTTTTGAATAAAAAATGAAACAAAAGCTAATTAATCTATTAATTGTTTCGGGCACCGGCCGCAATTCCGGAAAAACAACAATTGCATGTGAATTGATACATCGCATTGCAAAAGAAACAATAATTACTTCCATCAAAATCAGTCCGCACGTGCACACAACCGCAGAAATGACTAAGCTGATACATGATGGAGTTAATTTTAGAATTTACCAGGATATTGACCTGAATCCTAATAAGGATACAGGCCGCATGTTATTGGCAGGATCAAAAATGAGTTATTACATTGAAGCCCGTGATTCATTTGTTGCAGAGGCATTTTTAAAACTTTATGAAATGTTAAAGCCAGGATCTCCAATTATTTGCGAATCACCCGCACTTTATAAATTTATTAAACCGGCTGTTTTTATTATTGCCGACAGCCAAATTGTTTCAAACAAAAAAGCGGACGTTCAAGTACAACTTCAAAACGCAGATATGATTATTGATATTCATGAGAAGAACTGGCAGGATGGACTGGAGGAAATCGTTTTTCACAAAACAGGATGGCAGGTATCCTTCAAAAATAAATAGTAATTCCTGATTTCGTTAATTCCTTTACATTTGTCATAAAATATGTGATATGACTGCATTTCAAATTCGGCGACAAACCTTTCTGTTACTGCTTCTGATTTTTTTCTTTTCATCCTCATTTGCCCAGAAAAACGGAAGCTTTTTTGGATTTAAAGGTGGTGCTTCTTTTCCGCTTGGGAAGTACAAATCAACCAACCTTGATGAAGGAAGTTTTGCACTTACCGGGTATAATATTGCCGCTGAAGGAGCCTGGTTTTTTAAACCCAAATTTGGGGTGGGAGCCCAGGGTGGAATTCAACAACATCCGGTAGACGTGGGTTGGCTGGGCTGGGAAATATTGCAGTCCAACTCAGCACTGGAAGATATGTATATTCGCTCAGAAGCTCACCTGGTACTCACCGGTCTTGCTGGAATCTACTTTCAGCAGCCTGTTTGGAATAAGTTTTTGATTGAATCAAAACTGTTGGGTGGCATCATGTATGGGAAAACCCCCTACCAGCTTTATAAACCCGAATATGTGGAAGATGGGCCGGATTTCTATGAAAAAACCTCCGCTACCGACTGGAACTTCACATTTTTGATGGGTATCGGAATTCAATATGAAATTACTCCTTGTTACAGCTTTATTTTGGATGCTGATTTCAATTACAGTAATCTTGCATATAGTTTTATCACTGCAACCGGAACCCGCATCGACCAGAGAAATTATATGTTTATCAACACACAGCTGGGCATTCGAATTAAGATTTAATTCACAATATTATAATAGTCCAATATCAGGAAGTTATTTTCACATTTTCGCTTTTAAAATTCAACATTGAATTTGACTACCTCTTCAAAAGTTTGGATGTAGTTTGTTCGCCACCCTTTTCAGTAACTACCACAAAATAATAACCCCGGTCCAACTCCGAAATGCTTGTTTTTTGCTGAATATTTAAATCCTTTACCTTTTGCCCGAATAAGTTGTACAATGTAGCTCCAACAGCATTTTGCCGGTACGACTCTTCAATGGCTATGTAATTACTTGCAGGATTCGGATAAAAAAGTCGATCTGTTTCATGCACTTTACGCTTTGATATAACTGAAACAGCTTCCGCTTTACCCGATTTGGCAGATTGAAGTATAACTTTATCATTGGTACGTTGTAGCATACCCATTACATGCATTTCGTCCTGAACCCAAACCGGATCAGAAGTGTAAGTCGCAGATAATACAATCGAGTCGCCTGCATTTGTTAAGCTTACCGGCTCCTGAAATAAAAATTTCCGGAAAACATCAGGATGATAATTTTCGCCATTGGGTGCTGCATAATCCACATTTTCTTCTGCTAAAGCGCCAATAAACATTAAATCTTCTGTGCTATTTCCGCTTACTCTTTTGATGGTAACAATTACATCAATATTATCACCCTCACCCAATTGGTGTTTTATTGAAATATCATAATCGCTCAGCATACCGAGTTTTGAATCAAGCTGGTCTGCTGTAAGCAATTGGCTTCCCGGAGGAATTACTTCGCCTGAAACCACAACCCTGGGAGTTCCGCCATAAATTCCGTAAAAATTGGTTCTTGCATCATTTTCCTCAGGATTATACTGCGAAAAAATGCATGTAGGATAAGGTGAGCTGGGATGATATGCAATATGAAGTACCTGCGGATAATCTTCCAATAAGCTGTAAAATGCAGGATTGCGTGAGGCGCAAATGGAGCATTTTGAATTGGTGAAATGTTCAATAACAACTACTTTTTCTGTTTGGCAAAATGCCTGAATTGCAAATAAAACTATGAATGTTAGGGTAAGTATTTTTTTCATTTTAACAAGTGTTTTATTTTATGTCGTCAAACTTCACAAATACTTACAATTCAGTTATAATAACTGTTCAACCCTGTGGGGAATTTTAAGAATTCTTAAGAATAGAAAGTGAATTTTAGTAATTTTAACGAAACAATAAATCTCACCATGAATTGCAATCGCTCATCTTTTTTTCAAAATATCAAAACAAAATTGATCGTTGGATTGATTCTTTTAATTCCTGCAACATTGCTCGCAGACAACTGGCCCGTTGGTTCAGGCGGCAAACCCACACGTCATAGTTTATCCTCCGAATCAGGCCCAGAAGCTGCCGACCTGCTTTGGCAAAATGGAGTGAGCGCAGTTATTGCCCAGCAAGCTGTGATTGAAGGAAATGTTGTTGCCATGAGCCGGATATTCAATCTGAATAATGTGTTGCAGGGCACGAAAATAGTCGCTCAGGACCTATCAACTGGTGATACTTTATGGACAAGCATACTGCCCGTTGACTTTCCGGATACAGATTGGCGCAGCAGGGTTTCGGCCATGAACAACGGAGCTGTTTATGCCACACGATCAGGCAATACAAACTATTCGTACATGTATGCACTGGATGTTGCGGACGGTTCAATAATATGGAAATCGGAAGGATTGGTGAATGAAAGCAGCACCGAAAGTTGCGCATTTGCTTCAAACGGAGATTTGATCGTGGGCAATTTTGATAATATTATCAGAATTGACCATACTGATGGTACCACTGTTTGGCAAACCGACAGGAGTTGCCCCACAAGCAACGGTCAGGAAGTTTCGGTTTTTGGTGAGTGCGGATACTATTGGGAACCTGCTGTGGCAGGGCCAAAAGTGAGTGTTATCAACCTGGAAACCGGTGAATATCTGTATTCCAGTGAATCATTATCCGCCGGGCTAATCCAGCAACTGGGAATGATGATTGGCACCGACGGAACCATATATGCTCCCCGGTCGATGAACAATGGAACCACCGATTTCATGTTTGCACTAAAGGATAACGGGACCGGTTTTGAGGAGCTCTGGAGCACCCCGATCGGTTATATCCCATTTTCATCAGGAGGGATCGGACCTGATGGTACAATTTATACCTATTCATCAGCAGGTGCTATTATTCGGCTTGATCCAGCAGATGGTTCAGTTTTGAATACCTCACAAACGATATTTACGAGTGTTGGTGCATCGCCACGTATAGCCATTGATGCCAATGGATATGTTTTTGTTACAAACGGCGAATTTGCCACCGGAAAGATATTTTCATTCAATCCTGACCTGAGCACCCGCTGGACGGAAAACATCACCAATGTAAATATTGGCGGTCCGGCAATTGGAGCAAACGGCACAATGGTGGTTTGTGGCGTAGGAACCAATGTTAAGGCCTATGAAGGAAGCTATTCATTGCTGGCAGGTTTTGCTGCAAATCTAACCGAAGTTTGTGCAGAATCAAATGTGATGTTTACCGACCAATCCAATGGCGACATAAGTAGCTGGGACTGGACCTTTGAAGGAGGAGATCCGGCAACCTCCACCCTCCCCGACCCGGTTGTTAATTATGCTAATTCGGGGATTTATGATGTTTCACTAACCGTTTCTGATGGAAATAATTCTAATACTCTATTAATTGAAAATTATATCACGGTTTCTGAACTACCCGAAGTTAGTTTTGCCACGCTGCCGGAATATTTCTGTGAGCAGGATGATCCCTGGGAATTAACTGAAGGCACTCCCGAAGGAGGCGTTTATTCAGGTATCGGTGTGATAGATGGATACTTTTATCCAGAGTTGGCTGGCATGGGTACATATACTTTATCATACTATTATGAAAATTCAGAAGGATGCGGAGATACGGCTTACCAAACTGCCGAAGTCTGGATTTGTGATGCCATCGATGAAAAAAGTATGAATCCGAAGATTGAAATTTTTCCTAATCCGGCATCAGATGTTGTTTCCATTAAGTTTCAATCAGAAAATTCCGGGGATTTGAACATAGAAATTATTAGCACTTCAAATGTTATAATTTTCTCACATCAATACAAAATCTACAAAGAACAACAAACTGATCTTCGAATCCCGGTAGCTTCATTTAGTAAGGGTATTTACTTTGTAAAAATTGTATTAAATGGACGGGTTATCGGCTTTAAAAAGTTATTGGTTGGGCCATAAGTCCTTTTACAAAGCAATTAGTAATAATCCTGCAGACCCTCTTCAATATTTTCAAATCGGCTCAGGTGAATCCATTTTAATTCATCAGAAGTTGGTTGCTATGTCTCGCCAGCAAGGTAACTGAAAAAGATCTCCATCTCATTTTTGTCCAATATTATTTCGGGCTGAGCCAGGGTTCGTTCAATCCCAATATCTCTGTGCTCATTTAGCATAACCGATTTGAACTCACTAATACCCGATTGCTGCGTGGCAAGTTGAGCTACATGATACTCCACTTTTACCTTGCCTGATAGATTTTGAATTGCAAAACTATTTGCTGGTCCGAATAACAAATCTCCCGACAGCTCATCAAAATAAAAACCTGCTGTTTTTATAAGATTTTCAAAATCAGAAGAATTTTCAGGCATAAAACTCAAACGACGAATAAAACCGCTTTCGGTGATCGTTTCACCGGTTTTGAGCATTTTTAAGGCATGCCGCTTGCGAGCTGCCGATTTTTGATAGCGATTTTTATAAACAAATGAGCAATAATTGACCGGCAATCCAATATTTTCATCCAAGGAATATTCCAGCAATTTCAATGCAGTCAGCTCCGATTCAAGCACCGTTACCCTTTCTCCATGAAGGAAAGTATAGTCGTGATCGATCAGTTTATTGAAATTATAAGGTGTGAGTCGCAACTGATGCAGGTTCAGGTATCTTACACCCATCGATTTCAACTCTTTCATCTTTTGTTTCATCAGCTCCAGTTCCTCCGGAACAGCCGGAATTTCAACTGTTACATTGGGAATGATCCCGATAGCCTGCTGCAATTTGTCAGTATTGTAATCAGTAGCTCCAATATCAAACCTCACTTCGTTAACACCTGCATCTGCCAGTATTTTAGCCTTCTCTTTATCAAATAATTTTCCATTGGTATACAACCAAATATAAAGACCATCTCCAATCTCTTTCCTGGCTTTTCGAATAAAATTTACCGATTTTTCAAAAGTCAATAAAGGCTCTCCACCACTGATGCTCATCCCTTTAAACCGAAACGTTTTCAGATAATCGATGTAATCTTCGGATTCAGGGAAAAGCAGCGTATTGGTTTCAGGTTCATGAACCTCATGCTGAGGCGCAGGACAATAAAAACATCGGCTATTGCAAATGCCATTGATAAACAAACATGACCAGGTTCCTTCGCCACAAATGCGGCAACCCGGAGAAATATCTGAAACATCCGGTTTGGACCCCTTGTATCCGGGCTGGATTTTTTGATCAAGTCTGCTGAGAATTTGCTCTCTTTGTAAGGTTGCTGCTTTTGATTCGTCCGGCGAAACAAATCGGAGGTAGTTGTATTTAACCTGGTATTCTTCCTGGTTTTTGAGTTTGTGCCGCTCTCGCAGCAAGGTAGTCGTATTCATACAAATGCACGAAAATTTTAGCCGCGCAAAGATAGTATTTTGCAAATATCATTTAGAAAAGTGACCTTAATTTGAAATAAAAAACACCGTTGAATCCGATTCCATTTTGACGATTAAAACACAAACTGAATCGGAGGAGGTAATGGTGGCTGCACAGCCCAAACTTTGTGGATCAGAATTTTCAACCTCATAGATATATTCTACAGTGTTAAACGACCCAAATGTACAGACCTCGTTTTCTGCCAGTTCCTGCACCTCCACAATTTTAGGTTTGCTTTCAGACTTCGATTTTTCCAGTGCTTCGTATGGAATAAAACCAAGCATTACGAGTAAAAGGCCCAGGATGTACTTGGTAGCGGATGTAAAACTTAAGATTATCATAATGGTTTAAATTTGTTTGAAACAAAATTATCCAATCCAACCTTCGGTTTTGGTTAAAGCCCGGTTAATAAAGGTTAATGAAAAGTTAAAGTTATTGGCAAAGAATTACATGATTTCACAAGGCTTAGGCCTGCTTTTCATTACTTTTGTTTTAAAATTAACTTCAATGAAAAAAATATCCACCCTTTTTATTCTTATTGCCCTTTTTTCCCAGATCTATTCTCAGCAAACTGAAAATATGATTTATGAAAACTGGTTTGGGAACAATACCATGCGATTGGATTATTTCCATTCCGGAACATCAAGTGAGGAGCATTTTGCCATCGACCGGATCCTGAACGACGGACCCTGGAGCGGAAGTAAAACTATATTGATCGATCCGCTGCAGTATGGATTGTATTTCTTTGAAATTTCGGATACTGAAACCGGGACAACTTTATACAGTCGCGGATTTGCAAGCATTTTCGGTGAATGGCAAACCATCCCTGAAGCAGAAAAACAATGGGGAACTTTCCATGAATCCCTTCGTTTTCCATGGCCTTTGAAACCGGTTAAAGTAACCCTGAAAAAAAGAAATGCTAAAAATGACTTTGAAACGATTTGGGAAACAGAAGTTGACCCTGAATCCAGGATTGTTAATACGGCCTTAAACGAATCCAAATACAAAATTTACACGGTTTTAAATAATGTGAACCCGAATAAAAATGTGGACATTGTGATTCTGGGAGATGGATACACAGATAGCGAAATGAATAAATTTCATGCGGATGCAAACCGACTGACTGAGGCATTGTTTGAGGTAGAGCCCTTTAAATCGAATAAACATAAATTCAGTGTAAGATGTGTGGACACCCCTTCCCCTGTTTCGGGTGTTAACCGGCCACATCCGGGTGTTTTCAAACGAACACCCCTGTCAGTAAGCTATAGCTCTTTTGATTCGGAGCGATATGCCCTGGCCTATGATAACCGCACCATTCGGGATGTAGCATCAGCAGTTCCGTATGATTTTATGTTTATCCTGATCAATGAAAAAACCTATGGAGGCGGAGGCATTTATCAGCTTTATTCAACCGTTGCTGTTGACAATACCTTTTCTGAATACATATTCGTACATGAATTCGGGCATCACTTTGCAGCCCTGGCCGACGAGTATTACACTTCGGATGTTTCGTACCAACCCGTTGAAATTACCATTGAGCCATGGGAAGCAAACATAACAGCGCTTTTGGATAAAGATAAACTCAAGTGGATTGAGATGGTGGATCCATCTACTCCGCTACCCACTCCCTGGGAAAAAGAGCTGTACGATTCGTTGAGTTATGAAGTTCAGTCGGAGCGAAGGGAATTAAGGGCTGCAAAAGTGCCCGAATCAGAAGTGGAAGCCTTGTTTGAACGGGAAAAATCTGAATCGGAAGCCATTCTTGATCATATGGAATATACGGGCAAGGTAGGAGCTTTTGAAGGGGGCGGATACATGCAATACGGATATTACCGGCCATACGCAGATTGTATCATGTTTACACGCAATAAACAGGAATTTTGTCCGGTTTGTCAGCGAGCTATTGAGGTAGTGATCAATGCATATACGGATTAAATTAATTTTTAACGATGAATCAAATCATAGACCTTCGGAGCGATACCGTTACCAAACCAACCAAAGGTATGCTGGATGCCATGTTCAGCGCCAAAGTTGGGGACGACGTATTCGGTGACGATCCCACAATTAATGAGCTTCAAAACAAAGCTGCTGAAATGTTTGGAATGGAAGCGGCACTGTTTTGTCCTTCCGGAACCATGACCAACCAAATCGCTATAAAAGTTCACACCAAACCTGGTGATGAGGTGATCTGTGAACAGGGATCGCATGTTTACCGGTATGAAGGTGGTGGCATTGGTTTTAATTCGGGTTCTTCGGTAAGATTGATACAGGGTAACCGGGGAAGAATTACGGGCCAACAGGTGAGGGAAAATTTCAATAACCCACAGGATCCGCATTTACCGTTGAGCCGTTTAGTAGTAGCTGAAAACACGGCCAATCGTGGTGGCGGAAGTTGTTATGAATTATCAGAATTGCAGGCGATGAGCGAAGTTTGCACCGATTTAGGCCTGGGTTTTCACCTTGATGGTGCCCGCTTATTCAATGCTTTGGTTAAAACCGGGATTACTCCCAAACAAGTCGGTTCTGTTTTCGATTCAGTTTCTATATGCCTGTCAAAAGGATTGGGAGCTCCGGTTGGATCGCTACTTTTGGGTTCTTTTGATTTTATCAGTCAGGGGCGCCGAGTCCGCAAAGTTTTTGGGGGTGGTATGCGACAGGCCGGTTATCTTGCCGCAGCAGGAATTTATGCGCTGGACCAGCATATCAACAGACTGAAAGAAGACCATAATCGGGCTCAGGTAATAGGTAAAACACTTGAATCATGCAGCTTTGTTAAGGATATCCTTCCCATCGAAACCAATATTGTAATCTTTACTTTGCAGGATGATGTGAAAGATTCCGAATTTCTTCAAAAACTAAAAAATGATAATATCTGGGCTGTTGGTTTTGGCCCGCAAACAATACGCTTTGTAACGCATTTAGACTTTACTGATGAGATGTTACAACAGCTAACTCATTATCTTAAAACTTATTAGACGCAGGTGCAATAAAAATTAAATTCTGCGTCATACCTCCATGAGCAGTCATTCTGAAAATCAGAAAACGCTTTCGCAGTTTTTTGCAAAGGAGTACCATAATCTGGTATCATTTGTAAAAAGGTACTGGCACGGCGATGAAGAGATGGATGCCGACGATATCGTGCAGGATGTGGTACTCAATCTCTATACACGGGTTGACTTCACCACCCCCATCGAAAATTTGCTTGCCTATACCTATCGTTCTTTGAAAAACCGGGTAATCGACCGGCAGCGAAAAAAGAAAAACCGGATGCTGAGTGATTTTGAAGATGAGCAAAACGGTGAAAATTACCTGCTGAATGATTTGGCTGAAGAGATAAATGACGAGGATGATTGGACTGATCCTGAAGTGGAAATCGCCGTCATGTATGAACTAATGGAAGAACTCAGCCCTGATCAGCAGGAGATTATCATTAAAACGGAAATCGAAGGATTCACCTTTGAGGAATTGTCGCAGGAGTGGGATATTCCAATAGGAACCCTGCTCTCGAGAAAACACCGTGGAATGGCAAAACTTCAGAAACTGATGACTGAATATCAAGAATTAAAAAATAAATAATGGAGGACAAACAAATGAAAAACAAAATGCACTTGGGCCGCAGCAGGTGGCATACTGCAAGCCCGCTTCAACGAATCGGATGGATCTTTGGAGGAATTGTACTGGCCGTGTTCCTGGCCTTTATCTTTGGCTACTTCGTAATGATACTATGGAACTGGATCATGCCGCAGTTATTCGGATTACCTGAAATCGATTACTGGTTGGCCTTTGGGATCATCATTCTGTCTCGACTGATCTTTGGAGGATTCGGACATGGACATAATCACAAGAGCAAATGCCGGGATGACCGATATTACGGACCGCATCATCATCCGAGATTCAGTCATCATAAACCATCTTTTGATAGTATGAAAGACTGGAAATATTACGGTGATTACTGGAAAGAGGAAGGTGAAGAAGCGTTTAAAAATTATGTGAAACAGAAGACCGGTAAAGTCGAAGATGAAAAGAAAAAACCCGCTGAATAGCGGGTTTTTTCTTTAATATTTATATATCTTTGGTGCAAGTTATCCAAAAATATGGAAGTCATGAAATCAAAAATTCTAATCCTGATCATCATCATTTTTCCTTTTATTGGTTTTTCTCAAACTGAAGAACTTGAAAAAGAAAATTTCAATAAAAAAATTGCTGAATCCAACACCTACTCATCTGAAGAATTGATGCAGTATGGAAAGGAATGGAATAAGCTTATGGATCAGGAAGGAGGTTACCCCGAACTTCCATATGATACAAACACAAATGAATTGGTTTATAAGATTGTAACAGACTTTGATGAGCTGAATACAGAAATAATTTTTAACAGAATAATTGAATGGGCTTCTATTGCAGTATATAATCCCGATGACGTGATTGTGTACCAAAACAGGGAAACGGGGAAAATAATTCTCAAAGGAACAGTGCACATCGATTATGCATATGATAAAACAAATTTCTGGGGAATTGACAAAGAGAAAAAGAACTATACACGTTGTGCCATAACCATCATCTGTACCGTTTCAAACAATAAACTTAAAATGGAAATACGGGATTTGCGGTATATTTATATGGAATCCTATTTGGGTTCATATGGATTCCGGCACAATGAATTTTTTGAGAAACCGGTTAATATGCTTTATCCCATCACTGATTTTCCTGTTAATAAGTGGGGCGAATACCTGCAATTACTTATAGCTACCAATAATGAAATGAAATCACTTCAGAGTGATATGGTTAGCTACATTGACGACTATTTCAATGACTACGATTATTGATCAAACATAAAAACCGCTTATTTAAATTCATCAATAAAAGGTTAATTTTTGAGGTCTCGAGCGGGATTCCCCGCCTGACCGAACGGGCAGGGAACCGCTGTACAAGGTTTTGCAGACCTCTGCTGAAACTCATAGTAGTAAAATCATTTTAATGAATATCTCCTGTGATTTTTGAAATCTTCCTGAAAATAAAAAAAACCACTGGTGTTGTGGTTTTTTTTGAGGTCTCGAGCGGATTCCCCGCCTGACCGGACGGGCAGGGAACCGCTGTACAAGGTTTTACAGACCTCTGCTGAACCTCTTAGATGTAAGATATTTTTGATGAATATCTCCTGTGATTTTTGAAATCTTCCTAAAAATAAAAAAAACCACTGGTGTTGTGGTTTTTTTTGAGGTCTCGAGCGAGATTCCCCGCCTGACCGGACAGGCAGGGAACTGCTGTACAAGGTTTTGCAGAACTCTGCTGAACCTCTTAGTAGTAAAATCATTTTAATGAATATCTCCTGTGATTTTTGAAATCTTCCTGAAAATAAAAAAAACCACTGGTGTTGTGGTTTTTTTTGAGGTCTCGAGCGGATTCGAACCGCTGTACAAGGTTTTGCAGACCTCTGCCTAACCGCTCGGCCACGAGACCATTTTTTAATGGGTGTGCAAAATTATAATAATCTATTAGATTTTACAAGTGTTTTTCTTTCAGTGCCTGAAGCTTGAATTATCTTGCATATGTTTTCAAGCATTCAGGGCATAAACAACCTTCATACTCCAGCTGCAGTTTTTCCATCACATCAGCAGGCACATCAATTTCGTAACACCAGCATTTTGAAGAGGTGCTGCAATGAAAAGTATTGCCACATTTGGGGCAACGGGAAGGTTCCTCGAGTATTTTTTTGGTTTCTGACATTCTTAGTCGGGGTGGTTTAAGATTACGCTTACATTATCCACTTTTCCGCCGATTGGTGGGTTCATTTTGGAAACTTTCAATTCAATGGTTTCCACTTCGGGAAATCGTTTAGTGATTGCATCGATGATCCGCTTACCAACATGCTCCAGCAGTTTGGATTTTAATTCCATTTGCGCTTTAATGATCTCGTAAACTTCAGCATAATTAACTGTTTCGTTCAAATCATCGGTATCTTCAGCCACTGAGGTATCGGTATCAAAATAGATATCGACAAAAAATGTATTACCAGTCACCTGCTCTTCGGCAAAGCAGCCATGATATGCGTGAAATTCCATTCCTTCGAGTGCGATTGTAGCCATAATATTAGTTCGAAATTAATTGGTTGATCCTAATAATCACTTCTTCTTTTCCAAGCACTTCCATCATCTCAGTTACGCCAGGACCTTTGCCTGAACCTACAAGTGCAAGTCGAATGAGCGGCATTACCTGCCCCATGCCAAGGTTGTTTTCTTGCAAATAATCATTGATCCGGTTATGGATCTCTGAAGAAGTAAACGGTTCTGTATTTTGCAGCAGGTTGCAAATATTATTTAACATATTTGCTGAATCCTCTTTCCACCGTTTTACAAGCATTTTTTCATCGTAGGATTCAGGAGCATTGAAGAAAAAGGAAGCATGTTCCCAGAAATCTTTTACAAAATCAGCCCGCTCCTTTACAAGAGCAACCACTTTTGTAGCAAAATCAATGGATGTAGCCACTCCCCTTTCCTTCAACTCCGGCATCCAAAGGTCTGCAAGTTCGGCATCACCTTTCTGTATCAAATACTGGTGGTTATACCATTTGGCTTTTTCAGGATCAAAGCGTGAGCCTGCCTTCCCTACTCTTTCGATACTAAATGCATCGATGAGCTCATCCATCGAAAAGATCTCTTGTTCTGTTCCGGGATTCCAACCCAGAAAAGCCAGAATATTCAGAAAAGCCTCCGGGAAATATCCTGACTCCCGATACCCTGATGACATCTCCCCTGTTTGTGGATTCTTCCATTCAAGGGGGAACACAGGAAAACCCAATCTATCGCCATCGCGTTTGCTCAATTTCCCTTTTCCATCGGGTTTTAAAGTTAAAGGCATGTGCGCAAATTCAGGAGCCTCCCAGTTGAAAGCTTTATAAAGCAAGATATGAAGCGGTAAGGAAGGTAACCACTCCTCCCCTCTTATCACATGTGAAATCTCCATCAAATGATCATCTACGATATTGGCCAAATGGTATGTAGGCATGCCATCTGATTTGAAAAGCACTTTATCGTCAAGGGTGGAAGTGTTTACCGAAATATCCCCACGGATAAGATCAGAAAACGAAATGGTTTCATTTTCGGGCATTTTAAACCTGACGACAAATTCAGCTCCATCATCCAATTTGGCCTGAACCTCTTCTTCCTTCATGGTTAATGAGTTTTTCATCATCTGCCTCGATGAAGGACTATAACTGGTATTTGAAGCTTTTTCCGATTCAAGTTGTTTACGCAATTCTTCCAGCTCTTCGGGTGTATCAAAAGCATAATAGGCATGGCCAGAAGCCACTAATTGCTCAGCATATTGCCGGTACATTTCTTTTCGTTCTGATTGTCTGTAAGGCCCAAAAGCTCCGCCCACATGCACACCCTCATCAAATTCAATTCCGCACCATTTAAACGATTCAAGAATATATTCTTCAGCGCCTTCAACAAAACGGGTCCTGTCGGTATCTTCAATTCGTAAAATCATGGTACCGTTGTGTTTCCGGGCAAAAAGATAATTGTATAATGCTGTTCGAACCCCACCAATGTGTAGCGGCCCGGTAGGCGAAGGAGCAAATCTCACACGAACTTTTCCTGAATCCATAATGCTGAAAATTTGGCGCAAAGATATAAAAAAGCGGCACCTGCAATTACCGCAGATGCCACTGAACATTATTTGTTGAAGTTATTAGTTAAGCTTAATAAAACGAGCATTAAACTGTCCGGAATAGTCTACGGCACGAATGATATAAGTGCCGCCTGCCAAGCTATTGGTATTAATATTCAAATGCTGCTGATCAGATTTTGTTTCTAAAACGATAGCACCCTTCAAATCCATAATGGTGATTGTACGAACCGTTTGGGTATCAACTGCAAAATCAATATTAAGTATATCCTTCACAGGGTTAGGTCCAAAAGCAAACCTAACCGAGTTTCCACTTTCTATACTGGTAGTAATAGAACCCACTTTATTCAAAACCCAATTCTCAGGATCAACTTGAATGAGACCAATTTCTTTATTAATTGGCAACATGTATGTATTCACATTATCAGTTTGTTGCAGATAAATTGTAGTATCGGATCCATCATTAAAGAAAAACTTATAAGCCATTAACATTTTAAAAACCGGTGTAACTGATGGTTTTGAAACGGTTTGGCTAATTTCCAGATAGGTATTTGCATTATCCTGAGAATAAGTGATACTATATGTAGGATATCCTTCACCGAAATACCATTGATTAAAAAACTGGGTAAAGTCCATCCCGGATACATCATTCAGTACTTCCATAAAATCAAGTCCTGTGGCCGTTTTACCAGAATATAGCTCCGAATAAGTATGCAACACCTCAAAAAACAGATCATCATCCTGTAGCTCAAAACGAATCATATGGAGTATTGCTGCTCCTTTACTGTAGGAGAGTCTACTATCGAAAATCCGCCATACATTATCATAGGTAACTTCGTCCTCCGGAACATAAGTGCTTCCTCCCGGCTGCGACATGACTGAATTATGGATGCCGTTCATCTCGCTGTTTGCTGCCGATTGTCCCTGGATAAACTGAACAGCAAGGTAGTCAGCATAAGTGGCAAATCCCTCGTTAATCCATATATCACTCCAGGTTTCGCAGGTAATGTTATCGCCAAACCACATATGACCCAATTCATGTGCAACCAGCCCAAAGCTAAATCCGCCAATAGTGGTCATCGTTTGGTGCTCCATTCCTCCACCAAGATCCGTTAAACAATGCCCGTATTTTTCGTTTGCAAAAGGATACATTGAAAATAAATCTGAAAATAACTCGATAAACTCAGCTGTTTGATCAATATCGCTTTGATAATTTTCCAAACAACCCGGAACATCGTAAACGAAATTTTGAATTAGCACGGAATCACCCAAACCTTCAGGATGCGCATAAATGCTGTAATCCTGGTATTCAGAAACGGCAAAAGAAATAAGATAGTAATCAATCGGATAATTGGTTTTCCATTCATATCGCAATTTGTTATCAGGCACGGGAGTCACGTTGGTAAGTAATCCGTTTGAGCCTGCCATATTGCTTTCGCTGGTGGTTAGGAAAATCCAGGCCGAATCGGCTTTATCTTCCAATACCTGTTTGGTTGGCCACCAATCGCGGGCAGCAAAGGGCTCAGAAAGAGTCCAGGTGACCCATTTTCCCCAGCTATCATAAACTGAGGTAATGCCTGAAAAGAATCCACCGGTTGGAGGTGTGCCTCCATAGGCAATCTTTGCTGTAAACTCTTCTCCCTGGGTAATTGGGGTTGAGAGGGCAACAAAACACTCATCATTTTCACGGTAAACACCGTGTAATTCATCATTGATATAAACCTCGGAAATTGCCATTTGGTCAAGCAATTCAAATGCAAAGGTGTCCATCTCTTCTGCAACTACCTCGGCCAGAAAGGTTACTTCGCCTGATACCTCAACGCTTGTATTTTCAACATTCAAATCAAGGAAATAATACTTAACATCGTAGTCGTTCAATAAAGGTGTTTGAATAACCGTTTTTGAATTTTTCAAATACTCTTCATAAAAACGTGCCTTGCTGCAATACATTTCATCATGTATGTGCTGGGCAAAGGAGGCTATTCCAGCGAAACTTAAAAGTAAAGTAAAAAGTAAATTTTTGTACATCTTGTTTAAATTAGTGGTTATTGTTTTAATATTTTCTCTGAATATGTTTTTCCGTCTAATTTCACTGTTAGCAGGTAAACTCCATTGCCAATGCCTGAAACATCAAGGGTTGTAAAAGAAGTTCCAGATCCCACTAAAACTATTTCACCCTGCAGATTTATAATTTGAACTTCGAAAAACTGCTCCTCGGCAACGTTAATGAATAAGGATGAACTTACCGGATTTGGAGACACTTTAACCTCAGGATTGGTTGCAATTTCATCAACTCCGATGAGGCTCTCCACCTTTTTCAAAACCCATAAGTCCGGGTCAATCTGAATGCTATCAACCATAGCATTGATAGTCATGGCAAAATAACTATCTGGATTTGCTTGTAAAAAACGTATGGTTGTGTCAGTACCATTATTCAAATAAAGTTTTACAGGGACGTGCATTTTATAAAAGGGCGTTATATCCGGCGCAGATGCGGTTTGGGTTGAGAACAGTTCGAAAAGGTTATCATTTTGTTTCCATTCTATATCGTAAATGGGATAACCTTCACCAAAGTACCACTGATCAAAGAAATAGGTAAAATCAATACCTGTGGTTTCATTCAAAACATCTAAAAAATCGAGGCTTGTGGCGACACTATCCTTAAATTGAGCCTGGTAATTTTTATACACCTGGAAAAACAAATTGTCATCATCCAGCTCAAACCTGATCATATGCAGCATCAAAGCTCCTTTGTAATAGGATAAGCGGCTATCGAAAATCCGTTCAACATTGTTGTATTGCACTTCATCAGGAGGAACATAAACACTGCCATCCGGTTCAGATAAAATGTAATTATGCACGTTATTCATCCATATATGCGGCCATTGACCACCTGCAACTTTTTCATGTGCAAGATAATCCGTATACGTTGCGAAGCCTTCATTTACCCAAATATCACTCCAGGTGGCGCAGGTTACATTATCACCAAACCAACTGTGCCCCAATTCATGAGCCACTAGTAGCAAACCGAAACCATGCAGTGTTGTCATGGTTTGATGTTCCATCCCGCCCGAGATTTCAGCAAGGCAGTGGCCATATTTTTCTTTATAGAATGGATATAATGAATACAAATCAGAAAACAGTTCAATTAATTCTGCAGTTCTGTCCATCCCTACTTTATTCTGATTAAGGCAAGTAACCGTATCGTAAATATAATTTTGGATCAAAATACTATCTCCATTTAATTCTGCCGGTTTTGCATAAATTGAATAATCCATAAAATCAGCAACCGTAAAACTGATTAGATAGTAGGCAATAGGATAATTGGACTTCCATTCATACCTTACACGATTATCAGGAAGTAAAACCTCATTGGTAAGCAGCCCGTTTGATCCGGCCTTGTTTTCTGCATTTGTGGTTAAAAATACCCAAACTGAATCGGCCTTATCTTCTAATACCTGCTTGCAGGGCCACCATTGACGGGCATTAAATGGTTCGGCAAGTGTCCAGGTTACATGGGTTTGGAAAACAGAGTCGTAGGCTGTTGTTACACCATTAAAAAACCCTCCCGGAGGTGGTGTACCATGATAAAATACTTTTGCGATGAAAGATTCATTTTCAAGAATTGGAGAAGGTAGGATTGCAAAACATTCATCTGTATTGTGTATAAAATTGCATGAATTACTGTTAATCCAAATAGAATCTACCTGCATTGAAGATATAAACTCAACGGCAAAAGTATCAAGCTGTTCCGCAATAACTGTTGCCCTGATTTCGACATTGCCTTCAACATAGGTAGTGGTGTCGGAAACAGCTATATCGAGGTGATAGAAATTAACATCATAATCAAAAAGCAAAGGACTTTGAACGATATCTTTCTGTTTGTTGTTTTTATAGTAATTGATTTTGGAATATGCACAGTTATGCACTTTTTCAAATTTATATTCCTGTGCATTAACACCGGACCAAATTAGGATTGACAGGAGAATCAGTATCGGATTTTTCATTATGTTTTTGTAATTTTGTCGGCCTTTTTCAATGAAGGGAATTCCACCTGAAAGTAAAATAACAGTTAATTAAAACGCGTTTTTAATTTCTAAAATTATAAAATTTAACGTTTGAACGACCAGTATAAAATACTCATTCAGAAACTGGATCAATTTATTCGAAAGTATTACAAAAATAAGCTGATCAGGGGAGGGCTGTATTTTACCACGCTTTTGATTTTGTTGTTTTTGGGGGTGACCTTTCTTGAATACTTCGGGCACTTCGACACATTTACCAGGACTTTGCTGTTTTGGGCATTTGTTTTGGCTGTTGGATTCGTATTAGTTTCATATATTTTATTACCATTATTAAAATTATATCGTTTTGGTAAAATAATCTCGCATGACGAAGCTGCGACGATCATTGGAAAACACTTCAATGATATTCAGGATAAATTGCTTAATACCCTTCAGCTTAAGAAAATATCAGATGAACAAAGTGGAAATATCGACCTCATCAAAGCAAGCATTGATCAGCGTATTAATGAAATCAAACCTGTTCCTTTCCAATCTGCAATTGATTTTTCGGTAAATAAAAAATATATTAAATACCTGCTTGTTCCGGTTACGATATTGCTTTTAGTATTGGTTTCAGCGCCTTCGATAATTACAGAACCAACAAACCGTTTGGTTAAACATTCAACTTATTTTGAGAAACCTCTCCCCTTTCAAATTCAAATATTGAATGAGGATTTTGAAGTACTTCAAAACGAAGATTTTGAATTGAAAGTAAAAATACTCGGCGAGGAAGTGCCTGACAAAGTATTTCTTGAGAATGGAAACAATCGAATAAAACTCAAAAAAGAAAGCTCCACGGAATTCAATTACACATTTATTAACGTTCAGAAAGACCAGGAATTTAAACTATCAGCAAATGAGGTGCAAACAGATAATTACAAATTAAAGGTTATTCCCAAGCCGGTGATCCTCAATTTTGATGTGGAGGTTGATTATCCTGATTACACAAAACTAAAGGATGAAACATTTAACAATAATGGCGATTTGGTAATTCCCGAAGGAAGTAATCTACAATGGAATTTCTATACCAAAAATACTGATCATTTGTTTTTCCATTTTGATCAGAATGATACAGAAGAACTTGAGAAAAATCCTCAATTCTTCAGTTTTCAGAAAACATTTTACAAAAGTCAATCATACACTATTAAGTCTGCTAATAAGTTTGTGGACTCAAAAGACTCCCTAACTTATAGTATTTCTATTATCCCTGATCTTTACCCTTCAATCGCAGTTGAACAATACCAGGATTCAACCTTTGATAATCGCTTTTATTTTAATGGCTCCATTAAAGACGATTATGGATTTAGATTGCTAACTTTCAATCATTTAGTTAAAAATGATGACCCCTCCTCTGAAGCAATGAATATTGATACTTTGGCCATCAATAAGGGGTTAAACCCCCAGGAATTTATTCATTATCTTGACCTTACATCTTTGCAACTCAAACCTGGAGATCAAATTGAATATTATTTTGAGGTTTGGGATAATGACGGCATCAACGGGAGTAAATCAGCCCGAAGCCAATTAATGAATTACCGGATTCCGACCCTTAATGAAATCAACAAAGTAAAAGATAAGAGTAATGAAGATATTAAGGATGAAATGGAAGAGGCCATTCGCGATGTAAAAGACCTGCAAAAGGATATTGATCGGTTGAATAAGAAATTAATCGACAAAAAGGAATTGAATTGGGAAGACAAAGAGCAAATAAAGGAGCTATTGGATAAGCAGAAAGAGTTGCAGAATAAAATGCAGGAACTCAAACAAAAAAATGCTGATAAGTCATTAAAAGAGCAACAATTTAAAAATGTTGATGAACAGATCCTTGAAAAACAGAAGCAACTTGAGGAGATGTTTGAAAAACTAATGCAAAACGATGAATTAAAGGAACTTTTTGAAAACCTTCAGGAATTAATGGATCAGCTTGAAAAAGACAAAGTGAATGAGATGATGGAAGAGATGAAGATGTCTAATGAGGATCTTGAAAAAATGCTGGATCGTAATTTGGAATTGTTTAAGCAATTAGAGTTTGAGCAAAAATTGGACGAGACTATTGAAAAAATGAACGAGCTCGCGCAAAAGCAGGAAGAAATATCAGAAAAATCAGCCGATAGGAAAGAAGATATTGATGACTTAAAAAAGGAGCAAGAGGATCTAAACAAAGAATTCAATCAGGTTCAAAAAGATATGGAATCGCTTGAAAAGCTGAATGAAGAGATGGAAGAATCCAATAAATTTGATCCGATGGAGGAGGAGCAGGAGGCGATTGATCAGGAGATGCAAAACAGCATGGATCAGTTGAATCAAAATAAAAGGAAAAATGCTTCCAAATCCCAGAAAAATGCATCTGAAAAAATGCAAAAAATGGCCCAGGATCTTCAAAATATGCAGCAACAGATGATTTCAGAAAGCATGGGAGAAGACATCGAAAATTTAAGAAGTATTCTCGAAAATTTGATGCAATTATCCTTTGATCAGGAAGCTCTAATCGACAAAGTAAATGAAATTAACATAAATGATCCTAAATATACCGGGTTAATTCAGGATCAAAACAATATTAAAGACGAGTTGAAAATGGTTTCAGATTCATTGTTTGCTTTAAGCAAAAGGCAAATAATGATTCAACCCTTTGTTAATAAAGAACTTGCAGACATTGATGACAACATTGAGAAATCCCTTGACCTCCTGAATAATAGAAGAGTCAGTCAAGCCGCAGGTCGGCAGCAATATGTAATGACGTCTATCAATAACCTTGCACTTATGCTATCAGAAACACTGAAACAAATGATGCAGGCTATGATGATGCAAAGTCAAAGTACCAGTAGCTGTAAAAATCCAGGTATGGGCAATTCAAAACCAGGTCAGGGTAAAACTACTATGCAGAGTTTACGCAAGATGCAGGAACAACTCAATGATCAAATTGAAAAAATGAAAAAGGGTCAGAAGAAAGAAGGAGAAGGGAATCCTGGAGGAAATAAAAACCAGGGTGGCCAAACAATGAGTGAACAACTTGCCAGATCTGCAGCACAGCAGGAATACATCCGAAATGAACTAAATAAATTAGCCGATCAACTTGAAAAAGAGGGTCAGTTTGGTGGAAGCAAAGAATTGAAAAAAATCACAAGTGAAATGGAAAAAACTGAAACTGATCTGGTAAATAAAATGCTATCAAATGAGACGTTAATACGTCAGCAACAAATCCTTACACGGCTTTTAAAATCTGAAAAAGCCGAGCTTGAAAGGGAGAAAGAAGAAAAAAGAGAATCAACTGAAGGAAAAAATGATTTTTTACGTAACCCTGAAGATTTTTCAAGGTATAAACGGCTACAGCAAAATGAAGTGGAAATTTTAAGAACGGTTCCCCCTTCATTAAAACCATTTTACAAAAGTAAAGTAGACCAATACTTTATTAACTTTGAAGAATTATTAGAACAATGAAACAAGATCAGAAAACATTAAAGTTGCCTTCTGTCCCTTCAAGCCTCAACCAGCTTGAAGTACTCATCGGGGAAGTTTGTGATAAATACAACCTAAATCACAACTACCTTGGATGCATCACAGTGGCATTGACTGAAGCATTTGAGAATGCACTTCAGCATGGGAATAAGAACAATCCCGACAAAACAATTACAATTCATTTCGAAAAGACCGACGCAGGCGTTGCCTTCAGTGTTAAAGATGAAGGTGATGGGTTTGATTTTCAATCAATCCCTGACTTGAAAGAGGACGGAAAAGAAAAAGTCTTTCCCGGAAGAGGTGTATTCCTTATCAAACAATTAGCTGATGAGGTTAATTATATCGGCAACGGCAGTGAAGTCGCAATTGGATTCAAAACTGCCAGTATCAACATTGAAACTGCCGTTGACCGTTTAAGTAAGTTTAAGGAATATACCCAAACTACACAAAATTAGGATTCTTATTTTTTAATCTTGAGCAAAGGTCAAATCCTGTTTTTCGCTGAAGATGTCCGGTTCTTACTTCGGGATAAAAAGAAGATCAGGAACTGGATTAAGCATTGTTTGCACACCGAAGGTAGGTCCATTGGTAGTGTAAATGTGATATTTTGCAGCGATTCTTTCCTTTTGGATATTAATATCAAATATCTCAACCATGATACTTTTACCGATATAATAACTTTTGATTATACAGATCAAGATGACTTTCTATCAGGTGAAATATTCATAAGTATTGACAGGGTTAAGGAAAATTCTAAAACATTTCATGTTTCTTTCACAACTGAACTGCATCGGGTATTGATTCATGGCTTCCTGCACCTGGCAGGCTATAAAGACAAAAGCATTAAAGACAAGGAGTTAATGACTTCTAAAGAAGATTATTGCTTATCTTTGCAGCCCAAATTTTTTAACTAGGAGTACTGGCGTTTCACGTGAAACAATTAGATGATGTTCAAAGAATACGATGTTATAGTAGTTGGTGCGGGCCATGCAGGTAGCGAAGCTGCAGCTGCAGCTGCGAATTTAGGTTCCTCCACGTTGTTGGTTACAATGAACATGGCAAATATTGCACAAATGTCATGTAATCCTGCTATGGGAGGCATTGCTAAGGGTCAGATAGTTCGTGAGATTGACGCTCTTGGAGGATATTCCGGTATAGTAACCGATAAAACAATGATCCAGTTCAGGATGCTCAACAAATCAAAGGGGCCAGCAATGTGGAGTCCAAGGGCGCAAAGTGACAGGATGCTATTTTCGATGGTATGGAGAAACATGTTGGAGCAAATTCCAAATCTGGATTTCTGGCAGGACATGGTAATTGGACTTATTACTGAAGATGGAGTTGTAAGAGGCGTTAAAACCTCTATGGGCCATAAAATTTTTGCTAAAACAGTTATTTTAACAAATGGAACCTTTCTAAATGGTACCATTCACATTGGCACTAAACAATTTGGTGGAGGAAGAATAGGGGAGAGGGCGTCTACAGGAATTACTGAGGACTTGAATAAGTTAGGATTTGAATCCGACCGCATGAAAACAGGAACTCCTGTAAGAGTTGACGGCAGAACCATTGATTTTTCAAAACTTGAAGAACAATCAGGCGACGAAGTACCAGGTAAGTTTAGCTATAAAAATACACCACATCTGGATAAACAGAGAAGTTGCTATTTAGCATATACCAGTTCGGAGGTACATGATGAACTTAGAACCGGATTTGAATTTTCACCTATGTTTACGGGAAGAATTGAAGGTATTGGACCCAGGTATTGCCCTTCAATTGAAGATAAAATTGACCGATTTGCAGGTAAAAACAGCCATCAATTATTTGTTGAGCCTGAAGGATGGAATACCATTGAGTACTATATTAATGGCTTCTCATCATCACTTCCCGAAGACGTTCAATTTAGGGCCTTACGAAAAATAAAAGGGTTTGAAAATGCTAAAATTTTCAGACCTGGTTATGCCATAGAATACGATTATTTCCCACCTGTTCAGTTAAAAAGTACATTGGAAACCAAATTGGTGCAAAATTTATTTTTTGCAGGCCAGATTAACGGAACAACAGGTTATGAAGAGGCTGCAGCGCAAGGAATAATTGCCGGGATAAATGCACATCAAAAAGTTAATAAATTACCGGACTTCACTTTAAGTAGATCCGAAGCTTACATTGGGGTTTTAATTGATGATCTTATAACAAAAGGAGTGGATGAACCTTATCGTATGTTCACTTCAAGAGCTGAATATAGAATTCTGTTGCGGCAAAACAACGCAGATATAAGGTTAACTGAAAAAGGTTTCGAGCTCGGACTTGCCGATAAAGAAAGACATGAAAGAGTTAAAGACAAAAAAGTTGCTGTAGAAAACATTATTAACTTCTTAACGAAAGAAAGTGTAGAGCCTGAAATAGTAAAAGAGAAATTAGTTGAAAAAGGAACACCAATTCTTTCACAGAAAGTTAAACTGGCGAATTTGGTTTTAAGACCTCAACTTTCAATTAATGATCTTGTCGATAGTATTGAAAGCTTTTCAAGAATGTTGTCGGAAATTCCTAAAGATATTTATAATGAATGCCTGGAAGAAGCCGAAATAAGGATAAAATATGGTGGTTATATTGAGAAAGAGGTAGAGTTAGCCAATAAATTAGGCAAACTTGAAAACCTGACTTTACATGATGATTTTGATTATTTCAGCCTGCAATCTCTTTCATATGAGGCAAGAGAAAAATTATCTAAAATCAGGCCCTCGACATTAGGACAGGCCTCAAGAATTTCTGGAGTTTCTCCTTCAGATATCTCCGTATTAACAGTATTTTTGGGCAGGTAAATTCACTTTGTTTCACGTGAAACATCATTTAATGGAAAATCTAACTTCATGCCCTTTGTGCAAAAGCACAAAATTCTCTTTAAAAATAGCCTCATTTGACTACTTTCTTTCAAAGGAACCCTTTAATATAGCTAAATGCGACTCATGCGGATTTCTTTTTACTAATCCACGACCCTTTCAAAAAAACGCCTCAAAGTATTATGAATCGGAAGAATATTTGAGTCATAATCAAAACAACCAGGGTCTCCTTAGTCGACTATATAAGCTTGTACGTAATTATAATGTAAAGCAAAAATCCCGCTTAATTCAAAAACATGCCGTCGAGAAGATAATATTGGATATTGGTTGCGGTACGGGCGAATTCTTAAATGAATTAAAACACAGAGATTTTCAAGTGCAAGGAATTGAGGTTAACAGTTCAGCCCGAAACTTTGCAAGGAATTTTCATAATCTTAAAATTTATCGGGACCTAAACACAGCAAATTTTAATCCAGATTCCATTGGGGTTATAACCATGTGGCATGTATTAGAACATGTTTATCCTCTTCACCAAACAATAACTGAAATCAAAAGGATTCTGAAAGATAATGGCACATTGATTGTTGCATTGCCCAACCCTGAATCGTACGATGCAAATCTTTATGGTAAATTTTGGGCGGGCTATGATCTTCCACGACATATTTATCATTTTAGCAGTAGCAATATTAAAATTCTATTTAATGCACATGGTTTTAAAGTTATCAATATCAAGCCAATGTATTTTGATGCATATTATGTAAGTCTGTTAAGTGAAAAATATATAGCTGGACATATGAATTATTTCAAAGCGTTTTATCGGGCATCATTATCAAATTTTAAGGCAATGGGAGGCTCTGGAAATTATTCAAGTTTAATATATATATTGAAGCCCCAAAAAACCTAATTTTAGCAGTTATAAGAAGAGCACGAGCAAAATTAAAGGAAATGTATTCATGTGGTGAGATCGCGCCGCAGGGCTTATAAATTTAACTCATTTTAATTTATTGATTTATAGTTATTTACTCGGTGTAACATGTTTATATCATTCTTTTCCAATAAAAAAACAAATTTTTACCTTTTTTGCAGCCTAATAAGCATCATTGGTATCATTTCGGTTTTTATTATTAAAGATGTTACCTCCAAAAAAACACAAATTACAAACCGAATTCAAAAACAAATCATCACAAATGAAAATGATGCAAATAAAATTTTAAGTCTTTTAATTACAGAGTTACGATCAACACCGAAATCAGAATCATATTTTACTATTTCCAATACTTTTAATTTGGGAACAAGAAAGGAGACCTACTTGATATTTGAAAAGAATTCACTTGTATTCTGGTCAAACAATAGAATTCCAGTTTATGATAATTATCAAAATAACCTTTTTACTTCTGGTTTAAATTTTCTTGAAAATGGCTACTATGATCTCAGAAAACTTTCTAATGAAGAAATAACATTAATTGCATTAATTCCAATTAAATATAATTACACCTTTGATAATGAATTTCTAAAACATGAATTCGCTGATTTTCTTCATTTAAACTCAAATGTAGATTTAACCCTTGAAAAAAATCAAAATGAAATTTACAATCAGGAGGGTGATTTTCTTTTCTCCCTGAATTTCCCGGATGATTTCAATTTGTCAGATTTACAAATGTTCCTTGTTATTCTTTTCTACTTATTTGCTTTTTCGTTTATTATCGCAGCTATTTATCATGTCTACAAGGTGATAATGCCAGCATCAAAATATAAAACACTCCGTTTAGCTGGTTTCATTTTTGATCTGATTGTGTTGCGCTTGCTTACCTTCTTTTTGCGATACCCAAAAGCGATGTTTGAATCAGATTTCTTCTCACCTGAATATTATGCAAGTTCTATCTGGATTCCTTCGCTTGGGGATCTTTTCTTAAATGTATTAACATTCTTTGCAATTGCACATGTTATTTATCGAGGAACCAGGAATATCATTTTAAATTGGCACTTTAGCGGATATAAATTTTTTGTTTTTACCACAGTTGCCCTCCTGTTTGTTTTCACAATATATAGTCTAATGATAGGAGTTATTCAATCATTAGTGTTTAATTCCGGAATTTCATTTAACCTGAATGACATTTCAGGAATTGATCAATATAGTTTAGTAGGTTTTATAATCATTGGCTTGATCCTGTTAAGTTTTGTTTTTCTGACTTATGCTATAATTGCTAAGCTGTTTCTACAATCTAAACGAAAACCTCTACATTATTTATTTGCCATTTTCACCTTTGTATTTCTTTACCTTCTTTATATTAAAACATTTCATTATGCTCCAGTTTCCTATATTTTTCTATTGATTTATCTAATTTATTTTTCAATTGAAAAAAATATATCCATTGATTCATTTTCCGTTTCAAATGCATTGGTTTTAATAATACTATTTTCAGTTTTTACTACCTATTTACTTTATCAAAGCAATTTAACCCGGGAGCACGAAATACGAGAAATATTAGCCAGGAATCTTACTGAGCAAAGGGATCCAATAGCCGAATTTAAGTTTGCAGAAAATCAAAAAGTTATTGCAAAAGATTCTACGCTGGTTACGCTACTTGATAATTATCCATTCCCTGAGATTGCAGATTTAGAAAAAACGACTGACTACCTTATTAGAACATATTTTTCAAACTTCTGGTCGAAATATGACGTTTTAGTTACCATATGTGACACTGGCAGAATCCTTAATATTCGCCCTGATGATGTTACTGTAAATTGTGATATCTATTTTGAAGAGAACATCAGCACCTTCGGGAAAAAAACAAGTGTTGAAAACTTCTACTTTATTGATCTGGAACTTAATGATGATTATTACCTTGGGAAAATACCTATAAATACAATTAAGGGACTACTCAATATTTATGTAGAGTTTTATTCCAAATCTGCACCAAAAAGCCTTGGCTATCCCGAGTTACTAAAAGATTTTAAAAAGGAAAATGAAGTAAACTGGTCGGTTTACTCATATGCGCGCTACGAAAACAACGAATTATTTTTTAGGCTTGGAAAGTACTTTTATTCCATGGATTTGGAGAGCTATAATATTAATCTTGATCAATCTAAATTTTTTGATATAAATGGATATAATCATTACTACTACCCCATTGACAATGCTGCGGCATTAATCATATCCATCAAGAACCCTGGTTTTCTTGAAATTACCGCACCATTTTCCTACATCTCCATATTCTTTGGAATTCTGGTTTATATCATATTTTTATTGTTCAAGGGCGGAATCAGATTCAATTTGGCAATACTCGGTTTTAAGCAGAGAATCCAATTCATAATTACCCTACTGATCATTGTTTCATTTTTTATGGTTGGTGTAAGCTCTTCGTTTTTCATTATTAACCTGAATAATAAAAAGAACAATGCCATTTTGAGTGAAAAAGCACACTCAGTGCTAGTGGAACTTGAACATAAGCTTTCGGGTGAAGAAAAACTCCCACCTGAAATGGAAATGTACCTTTCTGATTTATTATATAAATTTTCTATTGTCTTTTTCACTGACATTAATCTATATGATTTAAACGGTACATTACTGGCTACTTCACGCGCTGAGATATTCAATCGAGGGCTTATATCAACTAAAATGAATACCGAAGCCTTCCTAAACCTTAACAACACCAAAAAGTCGCTATACATTCACGATGAGGAGATTGGTGATTATCCTTTCCTATCAGCTTACCTCCCGCTTCGAAATTATAATAATGACTTAATTGCATATATTAATCTTCCGTATTTTGCTAAGCAGGATGAATTGACCAATGAAATATCCAGCTTTCTTGTAGCATTTATCAATATTTACGTAATCTTAATTGCAATCTCTATTTATATGGCGCTTTTTGTTTCTAATTATATATCCAAACCTCTTCAATTATTAAAAGAAAAATTAAGTACCCTTAAATTAGGCGAAAAACAACAAAAGATCAACTGGCAAAAAGATGATGAAATTGGTAGCCTCGTCGAGGAGTACAATCGTATGGTGGATGAACTGGCCGAAAGTGCCGAACTACTGGCAAAATCAGAGCGTGAAAGCGCCTGGCGTGAAATGGCTAAGCAAATTGCCCACGAGATAAAAAATCCACTAACACCAATGAAACTTAGTGTTCAATATCTTGAAAAGGCCTGGAAAGACAAATCCCCTGATTGGGAAGAACGTTTACACAGATTTAGCCAAACCTTAATTGAACAAATCGAATCATTGTCGGTAATTGCAACAGCGTTTTCAGATTTTGCCAATATGCCAAAATCAAAGTTTACGCGAATTGATATTGATGAAATTGCAAAAACAGCAATCGATTTGTTTAAAGATACTTCAGCTGTAAATATTGAATTACACAGCACCGGGCCTCATTATATATCAGGAGACAAAGAGCAATTTCTCAGGGTGTTTAATAACCTTATAAAGAATTCTATTCAGGCTATAAAAAATGAAGAATCGGGGTTAATTAAAGTACACTTACAGGAGGCCGTAAATCACCAAATTATTAAAGTCCTCGATAATGGCCAGGGAATCCCGGAGGATCAAAAAGACAAAGTCTTTTATCCAAATTTCACTACCAAATCAGGAGGTACAGGACTTGGCCTTGCACTTGTAAAAAATATTATTGTAAATGCGGGAGGAGAAATTGATTTCGAATCAAGCACAGAGGGGACAACCTTTATAATTACACTTCCAAAGTATTCTTATGATGAATCAATAGATGAAGAATAGCAATTATACCGTTATGCCCATTTGCCGCATCAAAATAGTTGCGTTCATATTTTGTGAAACACCCCTGCGAAGTTTGTAATCAAAATCCAACCTTTCATCAGTAATATCAACCTCAAAACAGAAATTCCTGATATTATCTGGAAATATTGATTCAAGTTCGCCTAACATTATATCATGTGTTGCAACAATTCCACTTGACTTTAAACTGATCAGTTGCTTTAGCAATGCTTCGGATCCTTGATGTTTATCCTTTGAATTAGTTCCCTTTAATATTTCATCAAGGATGATGAACAACTCGTTTCCATCTCTCAGAACATCGATAATACTCTTTAACCTTTTAAGCTCTGCGTAAAAATAAGATTCATTTTTTTGCAAAGAGTCTTGAGTTCTAATACTTGTGTAAAGTTGAATAGGACTAAATTGATAGCTTTGGGCAGGAACTGAGCAACCATTCATAGCCAAAACCATGCTCGTAGCAATTGTTCTTAAATAAGTGCTTTTACCTGCCATATTTGCCCCAGTTATTAAAACAAAGGAGCCTTTTAAAATTTCTACATCATTATGTACACGGGTTGATCCGGATATTAAAGGATGTCCGAGTGCTTTGGCTAATATCATTTCATCTGAGATGGAAAATTCCGGAACTGTTGAATCTTTCATATTAAAATTGAAATTAGCCAGACTTATTAAGGCATCAGTTTCAGCAATCAAATAAAACCATTCAGCCAGCTCTTTTTGATTTTTTTTCTGCCATTTTTCTAATCGTATCATTTGCAAAATATCCCATAAAAAAATGGCATTTAATAAGGTCCACGAAATTGGATTCAATCTATTATCTAGGGCATTTAAAATGGCTGAAAGTTCCTTGAGCTTTTTACCTGCTTCCACCGAATTAATTGCTTGCAGGTCTTTCGGGAATTTCAAATTTTCTTTTGACTTAAGTTCATCGATGATTTTCAGCAATTTACTATACTTAACAAGCATATCGCTTGTTTTAGAAACGAGTGAATGTCGTGTATTGGTTTTTTTAATTAATGTACCGGCAATCCCCCAGGGGATAATTAGATATAGCAAATAATTTTGAAAAGTGATCATCTTCATCGACAGAAGGGCCGTAAAAAGAGTAGTAAAAACTGGTATCAATATTACCAGGTATAAATAAAGCATATTTTGAAATAATCCTGGCAATTTTATCCAATTCATGATGCGTTCCCTATCATTTTCTCCTTCTTCATGAGCTGTTCCTGTAGCCTGGAATTTTTGACGCCATTCTAATTGGCTGGCCAAAAAATTGATAAATCGTTGCCGTTCTATTATTCTATCTTTTATTAGTATGGGATTTTTTAGTCTCTTTGCTAATTGTTCTGTACCAATATTGGTGACAGTTCGGGCAAGAAACTGGAAAAGGGATCCTTTCCCAAACAAATCAATATCAAAAGCAAAGGGGTGTTCCGGATCCTGAAAGATTTCTCCATCTTTAAAGTTGGAATAGTTTCCTTTCTCTGCCTTTTCTTCGTTTTCGTTAATTTGGGTATATGCTTTTAATAATTGAAGTTCATAAAGAACTTTTGAATGATATTGAACAAGCAAAGCAAAGGATAAAATTGAAACAGATAGAACTAAAACCACTAAGGAAATAGAGGCATAAACAGCCGACAGATAAACACCAAATGCAGCAATAATAAAAAGAACCAATCTTAAAATTGACAGATTTTTACTTTTTGAGGAGATTTTCTGTGATAGCGCAGAATAATAAATGGTTCTTGAATTATAACTTTCTACCATACTTTGCCTAATTAACTATCTGGGAATAAAAGTATAAAACCTTTTTATTTCTAAAACTTACAGGCATAAAAAAACGGAGTCCGCGAATGCGGACCCCGCCAAACCCAAAAGAATCGAATTATGAAAAAATTAATCAACTAATATCTTAATCAAAGGTAAATTATAACCTGAATCTCGTTGTTCTAACTTAATAATATAGAGACCCTTATTTACCGCAGGCAAATATACTGCATTTTTGTTTTTCACAAGTTTTTTTTCAACAATTTTTTTTCCATCAAGGGAAAAAAGTTCAAAAATGAGATTTGGATTTGACCGTATATCACTATTTATGTCAATATAGATGATTTCAGAAGCCGGATTCGGATAAACTTGTAGGTCCTCCAATCCTATCTCATTTATGCCTACAAGTGCCGCATAATGACAAGTTTGGTAGAGTGAATTTTGATAAATCAAATTTCCGGCCTCTTCATAACATAAGGCCTCATAACCTCCACATACTCCACCATAAGCATTGTTGCAACTATTAAGCACGCCATAATAACTTCCCAACCCTTCAATCCATATCTCTTCTTTATTATTCATATACTCATGAAGGGTAATTTGTTTTTTAAACCCATCAAGCATTTCTATTGAATCAATGGCCGTTACAACAAAATGAAGTGTATCATATGCGTTCAGATAGGTATTTACAGCTTCAATTGAATCATTTACTGAAACCCCAAAGTTGTAAATCATACCTGTAGGATATCCGGGAGGCTTAAAAAAAACCTGTTGTAGCTCGTCTTCTCTGATCAATCCATAATAGAACCAATCTAGTTGCGCCTCATCATTACACCTGTAAACCTTTTTATAAACATTGTTTTCAAAGAGCGAATCACCTTCAAACTTTATATGATGCGATGAATACAAATTTCCATTTGGAAGGCAATGAATTTCTACAGTGCTCCAAACAGCATCTGCCTTTACCAGATAACTGCTATTTTGGGATATTGTAGAGAAAGTAAATAAAAAAAGTAAAATTATAGTAGTTGTAAATCGCATTAAAATATTGTTGTTTAATACAAAACTAATTGAAAATGGTTACAAAAAAATGAGCTTAACAGATAATTAACAGGCTAATCATTTGTATCCCATCGCTGAAAAGGATTTAAAACCAGGTTGTTGTTATAATACCGGGGATCATTAGTAACTTCTGTTCCCGCCCAATCAGGAATTTTTATTTGTTCCATTTCATCAGCCAACTCCACCTCCGCAAGAATAAGTCCTTCATTTTCGCCTGTAAAAACATCTATTTCCCAGGATTTTTCTTTTACCGTACAGTAATACCTGGTTTTTTCTATTAATGGTTTTTCGCAAAGTTTTAATAATTCAACAGCATCATTTTTAGGAATTTCATATTCAAACTCATCCCTTGAAGAACCCTTGTTTCTTCCTTTTATGGTTAACCAGGCCTTATCATCTGCTATTCGAATACGTACAACTCTTTCGGGATCCTTATTCAAAAAACCCTGACGAATTAGCTTATGGGTAGCATTTTTTTTAAACCCTTCATTCTTTACCAGGAACTTCTTTTCAATCTCTTTACCCATCTTAATCTTTTAATCTGTTAATATAAGTTTTATTAACTGCGTGTTGCCTTTGTATGCTAATTTAAGATAATACAAACCTGCACTATAATTACGCAAATCCAATACTTCACTATATGATCCAGTCACAAAATTCTTATTAAACATAACCTGATCAATTTTTCCAACTGAATCGATAATTTCTACACGCAAACTCCCGGACTCCGGTATGTCAAACATAATTGAAACTTCGTCGGAAGCTGGATTTGGCGATAATTGATACGTGATCATATTTAGTTTTGATGGGTCATTATAATTTGTAAATATGCCATTAAAGCGCACCCCATCAATCCAAAGCTCAAATCCATATTCCCAGGTATCCGCATGAATTTCGACCCATGAAATATCTGATAGCGAAATATTTCCATACGCCGATCTTGCCCAGGGTGACACTCCGGATAAAACTAATTTTATCTGTTTCCACTGCCCCATGGTAGGATTCAAAATGGTAATGGCCGACGCGGTATATTTGAAATATCCGCCACAATTATTCCCGAGATATACATTGCAAAATTGAAATCCATAACCGGTATTATTAATACTCTTTAACCAAAAAACAAGGGTATCCTGTTCAGCAAAACTCCAGGAGGCCATTGAATCTCCGGCTGGCCTGTACATTACACCAATATCCCAACCATTTCCTGTTGAAACATGAACTGAAGCATCGCCAAACAATTTTTCATCATAATCCCATTCCACCAGGGTAGGTTCCGATAAACCATAACCCCAACAAGCCTCAGGGTAGGCATACCATTCGGCCCCGGGCTCCGCCATATCAAGTGGAAATTGATTTTGCCATTGCACCGGATCACCTGCGATAAACGGCTGCCAGTCAATATTCCCACTAAGTTTGCAATCAATTATGACTTCATCATCAATTACAAAATCATTGTTCTCAGCAAAAATAGTTTCGCTTGAAGTATTTTCGATGTGAAACAATGCTGTGCCATCAAATACATTATTCGAGAGGGTATCGTTTTCAGTATCGCCCTCTATGTAAATTCCATTCCGGTTATTTAAAAAATTATTTTCATGAATGACAGAATGCTCTGTTTCTTTAAGCGATATGGCGACTGTATTTCCTTCCACCAGGTTTTCATAAATGTTGTAATCACCTGAATTTTGATTTTGATAGGGAACTATTCCATCTCCTTCCCACAATTCAATGCCTGTTGGATTTTCACTGATCTCATTATCGTAAATCTGGTTATTAAAACCCCGATCTATCGCAATGCCAGCATATTGATTTCCCAGAACCTCATTATTTCTCACAATTGTATTGTATGAGTATCCTAACCAAAAACCGTAATGGCTGTAATTGCAATTATTATTCTCATAAATATTTCCATCGGCAAAAGTGGCTTCGATGGCATTGTGTGGCGAAAACGAGCAATTGTTATAAGCAAAGTAATTGTTGTTTGGTATTTGAGAATACTGAAATTGTCCTAAAAATATGCCATCACCCGAATAAGAAAAATCATTACCAACAACATAATTGTTGTTAGAAACTATGAGCAGGATGGCGGCGCAATCACTGGGATTAGTAAAAGGCCTGTTGATATGAGCCGACTGATTGTTCTGAATATCACAATCATCTGTAAAATACATGCGAATGCCATAAGAGGTGTTCCAGTCAAAATTGTTATCGTGTACCAAAATACTATCACAGTGATACAGGGCAACGCCATCATTTTGCATGTTCATAGTATTGCCGGTAACCTGGGCATATTGCGTTTGATACATCATTACTCCCCCACCAAGTGCCTGTTGGTAATTTGTCCATATAGAAATCCATCCCGTTGAATCCACTTTATTGTATGAGAAATTATTGCCATTAATATTTATATGGTCCGAATTAAGTATGTAAACCGCATAAAAATAATGACTTACACTTTCAAAATTTTTGATCTCAATATAACTTGAATTATTGATGTAAATGGCTTTCCCGTAATAATTATCTCCTTCCAGGTTAACATTCGAGCCATCCAGAATGATATTCAGTTTTCCGTTGATCTGAATGAGTCCATCATTTCCGGGATCAGGCAGGTTATAATTTCCCGGATTAAAAATTATCCAGGAATTGCTGGGAATTTCTATATTATCAGCTGGATCCATGTATGTTTGGGAAACACAGCTTAGGGTAGCAAATAAAATTGCTGTTAGGAGATAAAGTGTTTTCATGGAGAAAGTTTGTTTGTTGAATGAACGAAAATACACAAATAATGATAAAATGTCAATTCGAAATTGCAGAATAAATATTCAGCAAACACTTATTATATCAACAACCCGTTATTAAACAAATTATCTACATTTGCTCTGAAATTTTCAAAATTTGAACCCTCTTAAACAACTAGCCGGACAAACAGCAGTTTATGGGATGGCAACCATTGTCCCCCGTTTGCTCAACTTCCTTTTGATACCTTTATATACCCGGTTGATGTTAAAAGATGAATATGGTGTAGTAACTGAATTATATGCCTATATCGCCATTTTTTTTGTGATCCTTTTGTATGGAATGGAAACAACTTTTTTCCGATTTGCAGAAAAAGAAAAAAATCCCGAACCGGTATTTTCTACATCGCTGATCAGCATTTTCACAACCTCTTTTTTGTTTTTTATATTGGTTTGGATTTTTGTAAATCCCATTTCAGGATTGCTAGAATATCCTAATCATCCTTCATATATTTTAATGGCAGCAGGCATTGTGGCCATTGATGCTTTTAATGCTATTCAATTTGCCTACCTGAGAAAACAAAACAGGGCCTTTAAATTCTCCATTATCAAGATTATCATTGTTGGTGTTAACGTCTTGTTGAACTTATATTTTATCTTGTTTTGCGAACATATCTATGCTAAAAATCCGGATTCGCCCTGGCTGTTTTTTTTCCAACCTGGAATGAAAGTAGAGTATGTGCTTATATCAAATCTGGTAGCCAGTTTGCTGGGTGTAATCATTCTAATACCGCAAATTCTTAAAACCAAATTATCATTTGACTGGACTTTGGTAAAACACATGTTAAGATATACCTTTCCGTTGCTGATAGTGGGAGTGGCCGGCATGATCAATGAACAGGCAGATAAAATAATATTCAAATATCTGGCTTTTATACCTGAAGGGATCGAAAATTCGGATACCTATATTTTAGCCCAGTTGGGTATTTACGGTGCAAGTTATAAAATTGCCGTACTGATGGTAATATTTATTCAAATGTTCAGGTATGCGGCCGAACCTTTCTTTTTTGCCCAGGCAAAGAAATCAAATTCAAGAACCATTTATGCTGATGTGGTGAAGTTTTTCATCATCTTCTGTTTGCTCATTTTTATGGGGGTTATGTTTTATATGGATGGTGTAAAGCTCCTGATCGGAGAAACTTATCGGGAAGGACTATTTATTGTCCCCATTATACTGATGTCATATTTATTTCAGGGTGTTTTTTATAATCTTTCTATATGGTATAAACTCACCGACATGACAAAATTCGGTGCTTACATCGCAATAGGAGGCTCCGTGATAACCATACTTGCCAATGTTTTACTTGTACCGGCATTCAGTTATTTGGGTGCAGCCTGGGGGCATTTTATATGTTACCTCGGTATGATGATCGTTTCCTATTTTCTTGGCAAAAAGTACTTCCCGGTTCCCTACGATCTCAAAAGGCTATTTTTGTATTTTGCACTCTCGGGTGCCATGTATTTTACTTTTGAAGTGTTTTATCCTACAATACTCATAATTCGATTGATTTTAGGCACACTATTTATCGGGTTGTTCATCGCGGTAGTGTATTTTCTCGAAAAGCCAAATTTCAATAAACAAGCGGTTTAGCCATTTTCCATTTAACAGGATTTAACGAATCAAACCCACTTTTTTCCTTACTTTTGCGTTTTTTAAACGAATTGATCTACCGCATGAAAGTTAAGATTGTCAATCATTCCAGGCATCCTTTACCCAATTACGAAACCCCTGCATCAGCCGGGATGGATTTACGTGCTAATATTGACGAACCTATCGTTTTTAAACCGCTCGACCGCCACTTAGTCCCTACCGGATTGTTCATTGAGCTTCCTGTTGGATTTGAGGCCCAGATACGTCCACGAAGTGGGCTGGCCATTAAAAAAGGCATTACCTTGCTTAACTCTCCTGGCACTATTGATGCCGATTACAGGGGCGAAATTAAGGTGATCATGGCCAATGTTTCCAATGAGGAATTTATTGTTAATGATGGGGACCGTATCGCTCAAATGGTGATAGCCAAACACGAATCGGCTGAGTGGATTGAGGTAGAAGAACTGGAAGAAACAAGTCGTGGTGCAGGTGGATTCGGTAGCACAGGAACTAAATAATATTGCATTTTAATGTTGAAACTCCTAAATAAAATATTCATTGTTCTTTTCATTGTTGGGTTTGCAGCTTGTAAGTCAACCGAAATAAAACAAATCAGTCACAAAGGAACAAGTGAAGCTGTTGATGTCAAAGACAACAGCGATGTTTTTATTGATGCCAATAAGGCAAAGATGTTAGGTAATGTTGAAGAATCGCGTAAGCTTTTTGAAAAAGCACTGACCATCAACCCCTATGATGCCGCCTCCATGTTTGAGTTGGCAAAGATCCATGTAAACCGCAAAGAATTTGATGTTGCGGCTCAATACCTGCAAAAAGCTGTTGAAATTGAACCTGAGAATGTTTACTACCTGATGCTGTATGGAAGCTTAATGCAGGCCACAGAGCATTTCAGGGAAGCCATTCAATCCTATAAAAAAGTAATTGAATTGAAACCCGGATTTCCGGAATATTATGATAAACTTGCTCTCGCCTATTTATACAATGGCCAGGCCGATGAAGCAATCAGGGTTTACAATGATCTGGAGGAACAAGTTGGAATAACCGAAGAACTTTCAATAAAAAAACATAGCATTTATCTCCAGGACGGGAAGGTAGATCAGGCAGCCAATGAGATCAAAAAATTAATAGATGCTTTTCCCAACGAATCCAGGTATTACTCCATGCTTGCCGAGCTATATATGTCTGAGGGCAGGAGCGAGGATGCGTTATGGGCTTATAATAAAGTAAAAGAGATCAATCCCGACGATCCCTACATTGATATTTCGCTGGCTGAATATTATAAGTCAGCAGGCGAGGATGATAAAGCGTTTGAATTTCTCAAGGCCGGCTTTTTAAATAAGAACCTTGACATTGATTCCAAAATCCAGATTCTGATTCGTTACTATACAGCCAATGAAATTTACGATACTTACAAAGCTGAAGCTTTTGAATTGTCTGAAGCACTTGTTGAAACACATCCTACTGATCCAAAAGCATACTCCATGTATGGCGATTTTTTATACCAGGATAACCAATATGCCAATGCCAGAGATGCATTTAAAAAGGTAATTGAACTTGATGATAGCAAATACGTTGTTTGGGAACAATTGCTATTTGCTGAAGCGGAGCTAAAAAACAACGACAGTTTGCTGGTTGAAAGTCAAATGGCTATTGAGTTGTTTCCTGAACAACCCCTGCCATATTTGTTTGCCGGAAGTGTATATTATCAAAAGAAAAAATGGCAGGATTGTGTTCTGGTTCTTGAGCACGGACTATTTTATGTGATCAATAACGATGCAATGCTCACCCAGTTTTTCAGCTATCTGGGTGATGCTTATTATCAATTGGATGATTTCCAAAAGTCCGATGAATACTATGATAAAGCACTTAAGATAAATCCCAACAATGACTACGTACTCAATAACTATGCTTACTATCTTTCGTTAAGGTGTGAGGATTTGGAAAAGGCGGCACAAATGGCCAAAAAAGCAACAGAGCTAAAACCCAGCTCCTCCAATATGGATACTTATGCATGGGTGCTTTTTAAATTGGGCTATTACGATGAAGCAAAACTTTGGCTTGAAAAAGCTATTGATGCAGGCGCTCAGAACAATGCCGTAATTATTGAGCATTATGGTGATGTGCTTTGGAAACTGGGAAAGAAAAAGGAGGCTATTTTCCAATGGGAAAAAGCGGCTGAAGCAGGTGAAGGCTCAAAATTGTTGAATAAAAAGGTAGAAGCGCAAAATTATTTTGAATAGATCCATGGCATTCAAATCCCTGATATCCTCTATGGCGAAGCAATTTACAAATACGATCGGTTCAAAATTGTTCCTGGTTTTTGCAATTTTGCTGCTTTTGCTGGTTTCATGTAAAACAAACAGAAGTATCATAAAGGAACCCATTAAGGAATATGGAGCCGACTTTTTATTCAATAAGCTCAAAGAAAACGAATTAAGATACGATTGGTTTAGCGCAAAATACAGTCTCGACCTCATCATTGAAAAAAAGAAAACATCATTTTCAGGGCAGCTCCGAATGCGAAAAGATTCCGCCATTTGGATTTCACTTTCGCCGGCACTTGGAATTGAAATGGCCCGGCTGCTCATATCAGTGGATTCGGTAAAATTTATCAATAGAATCAATAAAACTTACTTTGTTGGCGACTATGTGAGCATTAATAAAATGCTTGGAACCAACATCGATTTTGATATCATTCAATCCCTTCTTATCGGTAACGACTTAACATATTATGAAGAAGGCAAATTCAGGGCAAGTTACGACAGCAAGGAATACCACCTTGTTACGGCCGGAAGATCGAAGCTTAAGAAATACGTGAGAAACAAGGAAGATGAGGACAGGATTTATATTCAAAACATATACCTGAATCCGGAATCATTCAAGATTTCAACCATGAAAGTGAAAGAATTGAAAAAGGAAAGTATCAAGCTTGAAGCCGATTATTCGGACTTTCAGATGGTGGTGGATCAATTATTTGCACATCATGTGGTTTATGATATTTCTGCTGATTCGCCAATCCTGACAGAAGTTGAATACTCAAAAGTTAAGATTAACGAACCACAGCAATTTCCTTTTAAAATTTCCACCAAATATTCACGTATTCAATAATGTCTTAAATTTGATCGTTTAAGAACGATTTAATTTATGTTTTTTCCGAAGTTTATAATAAAATCTGTTTTGCTATTAGGGCTGTTCACTATTATGGCCATTGCCAATCCATTATTCAGCCAAAACAAAAAGGAAAAACTAGAGGAAAATAAAAAAAAGATCGAACAGGAAATTCAATACAACACCAAACTGCTCGATGAAACAAAAAAAACAAAATCAACCACGCTCAATCAACTGGTTATTTTAAAAAAGCAGATTGCCGACCGTGAACGATTGATCAATAATATCAACGAAGAAATTCAGACGACTAACCAACAAATTGAGTTGAATAATGAAATTCTGGCCGATCTGAAAAAAGACCTGCTTCACCTGAAGGAAGAGTATGCACAAATGATTTATTATGCCTATAAAAACAGGGATTCATTTGATCGGTTAATGTTTATTTTCTCAGCCCGTGATTTTAACCAGGCCTTCCGAAGGGTTAAATATTTTCAGCAATACGCTGCCTACCGTGAAACACAAGCCGAACTAATCGTGAAAACGCAGGACGATATTGCTGCTACAATTCAAAATCTTGAAAACTTTAGAAATGAAAAGTTTACACTCCTTACAAGGCTTGAAGAAGAACGCGATAAATTAAACCAGGAAAGAAGCCTGCAAAATAAAACATATCAAACCCTCACTAAAAAGGAAAAAGAACTGGCAGCAACCATTAAAGAGAAAGAGAAAGCGGCAAAAAAACTCCAGAGCGAAATTGAAAAGATCATAGCCGAAGAAATCCGTTTGGCTTCCGAAAAATCAGGAACTACCTCCACCGGTACTTTTGCCCTCACACCTGATGAAATGGAACTTTCTGCAAGTTTTCAGCAAAACCAGGGAGGACTTCCATGGCCGGTGGAGCGTGGAATCATTTCCAGTACTTTTGGAGAACATGCTCATCCGGTTTTGAAAGAAGTAAAAACCAAAAACAATGGTGTGGATATTTTAACCGATGAAGGAATGGAAGCACGAGCGGTTTTTGGTGGTGAAGTTACCCGGGTCATGTCCATCCCCAATTACAATTATGTGGTGATGATTCGTCATGGAGAGTTTTTAACCGTTTATTCCAACCTCACGGAAGTGTACGTTACCCGGGGCCAGAAAATAGATACCAAACAAGCTATCGGTAAAATATACACCGATACCAAAGACCAAAAAACTGAGCTCCATTTTGAGTTGTGGAAAGGTAAAACGTTGTTAAATCCTGAGGGTTGGCTTGCTAAATAAAACGGTTTATCTCCATCCAAAACGATTCTTCTGTAAAATTTCACAGTTCGGTAAGTCCTGTTTTAATTAACTGAGCTCTTTTATCACCTTTGCTGCAAATTCAATTTAATGAAACTTTTGTTATCCATAATATTTCTGCTTGCAGCAAAAATCCTTTTTGCCCAGGTTATAATTTCAGGAACTATTCTGGATAATAACAATCAGCCATTAACCGGGGTCAATGTGTATATTCAATCGAGCTATGACGGAGGTTCTACCAACGAAAACGGAATTTTTAAGTTTGAAACTGCACTCACCGGAAAGCAAAATCTGATAGTAAGTTTTATTGGATTTAAAACCATCGAACGCGAAATTGATTTGGGAGGAAATAATATCACGCTGAATTTCACGCTGAAAGAAAGCAGCAACAGCTTGAATGCTGTGGTAATCACTGCCGGGAGTTTTGAGGCGAGTGATGAAAAGAAATCAGTAATATTCAAGCCACTTGATATCGTTACTACCGCCGGCGGACTGGCCGATATCCCATCCGTGATCAATACGCTTCCCGGAACCCAAACCGTGGGCGAGGAGGGTAAACTCTTCGTAAGGGGAGGAGATAGTTATGAAACACGAACCTTCATTGATGGGATGATCGTTGATGAGCCTTATGGTTCAACGGTACCTGATATTCCGGCACGGGGGAGGTTTTCACCTTTTTTATTCAGTGGCACCATGTTTAGCTCCGGTGGCTATTCGGCTGAATACGGTCAGGCGCTTTCATCCGCCCTGGTTTTACAAACCAACGACCTCGCCCCTGAAACTGTAACAAGTTTATCATTGATGTCGGTGGGATTAAGCGCCGGCCATACCCATCGCTGGAAAAATAGTTCGTTTGCCTTTTCGGCTGATTATCTGAACCTCTCTCCATACTTTGCACTGATAAAGCAGGATTTCGATTGGGAAAAAGCACCGGGAGGTTTGGGGGGTTCACTTGCCTACCGGCAAAAAACCGGTAAAAACGGTCTGATCAAGGTATATTCACAATTTGGCAACGAAACCAGCAGCCTCTATTATCCCGGGTATTTGGATGTTTCAAAAGAAAACCAGGTGGCCATGAACAACGACAATGTTTACATCAATGCAACTTACCGCGATTTACATGGTGAAAAGTTAATCTCAAATGGAGGTGTTTCCTACACTTACAACAAGGATAACATGGACATTTCAACAGATAATATCACTGAAGAAATGAGAAATATGCAACTCCGTTACAACCTCACCTGGCTATTAAATGAAGAAGTCAATATCAAATTTGGAGCAGATGCATGGAACCGAAATTTTACACAGGGATTTGATTTTACCGAATTTGACAACCCTATATCAAATAGTTTTGATGACCTGATCAGTGCGGGTTTTACAGAAGCAGAAGTTAAAATTTCAAGCCGGTTTGCAGCCAGGGCAGGCGTACGGGCCGAATACTCTTCTTTACTTCAAAAAGGCAGTTTTGCACCACGATTATCCCTTGCAGCCAAAACAGGTAAGTCGAGCCAGGTTTCACTAGCATGGGGAAATTTCTATCAATCTCCGCTGAACGATTATCTCATTTTTAACCATCATTTGGGATTTGAAAAAGCTACCCATTATATTGTCAATTATCAGTTGATGAAAAACAGGAAAACCTTTCGGATTGAAGCATATTACAAAGATTACGGCAAACTCGTGAAATACGATAGTTTATACAATCCCCAACCAGCAGGTTACAACAATAATGGCAAAGGGTATGCCCGGGGAATAGATATCTTTTGGAGGGATGACTCACACGGCAACATCGACTATTGGATTTCCTATTCATGGATCGATACCGAACGCAATTACCGGGATTACCCTGAAATGGCCACCCCAACATTTGTGTCGGATCATAACCTTACCATCGTTTTTAAAAATTATATTCCGGCCATAACTACGCAACTTGGATTCACTTACAAACTCGCTTCAGGCCGGCCTTACTACAACCCTGAAAATCCTGAATTTTTAGGTGACCGAACGAAGATTTACAACGATTTGAGTTTTAACTTAAGTTATCTTACTAACCTCTGGGATCACTTTACAATCGTTCATTTTTCAATGGGAAATGTGCTGGGCTCAGATCATACTTTTGGTTACAGATATAGTTTAAATCCTGATTCGCAGGGCGAATACAACTCCATTGCGATCAAACCCGGTGCAAAAAGGTTTGTGTTTCTGGGAATATTTGTTTCGATATAAAATTTTGGAATAATTTTGGTAATTCATACAAGCTTTAATTTAAAACACACATCATGAAAAACTTGATTTTTTTAGTACTCTTAGCTTTCACCGTAAATATAGGAACTGCGCAGGATGAAAGCAGTTACATGATGATCATGGTAAAACACAAGAAGTCGTTCAAAATGGCGCGTACCGAACAGGATTTTCAAAACCTGGCCAACAGTTTTGAACGGATAGCCAATGCCGAAACCGACCAATGGCACCCGCTCTATTACGCTGCTATGTGTTATATCAATATGAGTTTTGTTAATGAAGACAATGAACAAAAGGATGCTTACCTGGATAAAGCTCAAACTTTTGTGGATAAAGCGCTGGAAATATATCCTGATGAGTCAGAAATACTGGTTTTACAAGGATTGCTTTACCAGGGTAGAATTCAAATTGATCCGGCCGGCAGGGGTATGACTTATTCAGCAAAAGCCAATGAACAGCTGAATGCCGCCAAAGAGATCAACCCTGAAAATCCAAGGGCATATTACCTGCTTGGATTAAATGTTTTGCACACACCCGAAGCATTTGGCGGAGGCCCTGCAGTGGCATGTCCGCTGTTTAAAACAGCCATCGACAAATTTAAAAATTACGTTCCTGAAAACGTGCTTTCACCTACCTGGGGTGGCGAACGTAACCAAATGCTCTTTGATCAATCCTGCGGCGACCAAAACTAAACAGCAATAGATCATGGCAATGGTTTGTCCAAAAAATCAACGGGCTATCTTAGGCCACATCAGGGACCTGGTCCTGATAGTTTTCATCGGAAATTTTATATCATTCCTCTTCAACCAGGACTTTTCCGACTTCTGGCATCGGATTGAAATCGGTTCATGGTATAGTTTAATGATTGGAGGAACATTGTGGAAAGGAAATCAATTTATTGGCTGGTACCTTTCCCGAAAACTTGATTACAACAAAAGACCGTTTTTCACCCTGCGGGTGAATCTCATTTCCATGTTTATTTATTCGTTGATTGCCATAATAATTGTCAATTATATCTGGTATGTATGGATTTGGGACTGGACCATATCCAAAATGTTCAGCAGTGGATATCCTTCCATGATCATTGAGTTTGTGGTAACCATTATCATAACTTCCATTTACTTTGCAATTGGTTTTTTCCAGGCCTGGCGCGAATCGGCTGTAAATGAGGAAAGGCTCCAGAAAGAAAGTATCAAACTTCAGTACAATGCATTAAAAAACCAGGTAAATCCCCACTTCCTTTTTAACAGCCTGAACACCCTGACTACACTGGTTTATAAAGATCCTGACCTGTCGGCTAAATTCATCAAACAATTATCGGAAGTGTACCGATATGTGCTCGAACATAAAGATAGTGAGCTGGTAAATTTGGATGAAGAAATCGCATTTTGCAAACATTATATTTACCTGCAGCAAATCAGGCATGGCGATAATCTGAAGACGGATATCAATATCCCAGCCAATCAACCGATCATGGTGGTTCCTTTGTCAATCCAGCTTTTGATTGAAAATGCCATCAAACACAATGAGGTTTCAGATGATCATCCACTGAAGATTACAGTCGATATAGAAGATCAGTTTATAGTTGTAAAAAACAATTTACAACTGCGAACCGCCATTCCTGATTCGGGAGGTATTGGGCTGGATACCCTCGAAAAAAGGTATGCATTTTTAAGCAGCCAGCATTTCAGTAGCGAAAAAACAGATTCAGCTTTTGTTGTTAAAATTCCACTCATTAAAAAGCAGGTAGCATGAAAGTATTGATCATTGAAGACGAAAAGCCGGCTGCTGAGCATATTCAAAACCTCGTTAAACGTTTTGATACTTCAATTGAGGTATTGGGTCCGCTGGATGCCGTTAGGAAAAGCGTGGACTGGTTTAATAACAATCCCCATCCCGATTTGGTGATGATGGACATTCAACTTGCCGATGGTTTGTCTTTTGAGATATTTGAAAAAACAGTTGTAAAATGTCCGGTCATATTTACCACGGCATTTAACGATTACGCCATTCGTGCTTTTAAGGTTAACAGTGTGGATTATCTTCTAAAGCCCATCGATTTTGAAGAGCTAACCAAAGCATTTGAGAAATTTCAGAATACATATCAAAAGCAGGATGTCGACAAGTTTGCCACCCTGATGGACCAGGTTTTAAATGGCTTTAACAAAGAATTTAAGCAAAGGTTTGTGATCAAGGTTGGAGAACACATTAAGTCAGTTAGAGTGGAGGATATTCTCTATTTCTACAGTATGGAAAAGGCTACCTTTTTACTTTCCAACAACAACCACAATTATGTAATTGATTACAGTCTTGAACAAGTGGAGGAAATGGTGGATCCAGGTCTGTTTTTCAGGATTAACCGTAAATACCTGGTGAATATCGATTCCATTGAAGATATTATATCCTACTCAAACAGCAGGTTGAAACTGGAATTAAAAAATTCAAAAGATCACGATGCTATCGTAGCCCGTGAAAAGGTATCTGCGTTTAAAAAATGGCTGGACAGGTAAGTTAGGTTACATCATCCGGGCGATCATTTCACTCCAGACTTCCCTTTTTTTGATCAGAAATTTATTTTCGATATCGCTATTGGTAATGATACTAAGACCTTGAGGAAATAACACCCGGTCTTTAAACAACACCACATCGCGGATATCCCTGGGGTATATTTCAATGTCTTCATGCTCTGAACCATTGGGTTCTGCCTTAAAATAAATACGTTGCGTGGTTAATATAAGCTTTCCTTTAACCGGGCTGCCATTGGAGACAAGGGTGCTTTCTCCTGCCTTTACTACCTGCTCATTGGGGTTCATTGTAATCTTCATGGTTTAAATTGTTTATTGGTTGCTGATGTTTATATGGCTTTTTAAATCAACTTCACATCATACTGACGCCTTTACGTCTCAATTGTTACAATTCTTATAAAATTCAGTTAATCTTTGTTGATTACCTCCATTACGCTTTTAAACTTCTCATTGGGAACCGGCACCGACAATACATACTGTTTTATTTTCCAAACACCATCCTTTTTTTGTAAAACGCCTGATCCGCGCAAAGTGCCCTTTCCGTAGTCAATCAACTCATCAAACCAGGCAACAGTGCCGTCCTCCGAAAAATAAACCGATCGGTGTGTTGCCACAAAAGTCCAGGTTTTTTGCTTTTCAAAATGGGGTTTTGACCATTCGTAAAACTCAGCTTTGGTCCATATTTCAGTTGAATCCGTTCCGATATAAACGGCGTCTTCATCAAAATAGCTGAAGTATTCATCCTGTTGCACATTTGCAGCAGCATTGTGCCAGTCGGTTAACAATTGGTCAATTGCAGCAGATTCATCCTGTTGAGCATGTATTCCAATGGAGAATAAAATTGTAGCGATTAAGAGGATAGTAGCGGTTTTCATAGGTTTTAGATTTATTCATATTTAATTGCTTTCACCGGATCGTCGTTGGCGACTTTCCAGGCATTTGTAAATACTGTTAAGGTTGTGATCAGCATAGAAAGAACCAGAACCATTACAAAGATCCACCATTGAATTCCGATATGAAAAGCATATTTATTTAACCAGATCGACATCACATACCAGGCAATCGGCCAGGCAATGATATTGGCAATTATCACAATTTTTGCAAAATTTCCGGTAAGGTGAAATATGATATTTTTAACTGTGGCGCCGATCACTTTGCGGATCCCGATCTCTTTTTTGCGTTGCTCAGAACTATAAGATACCTGTGCAAACAGACCCAGGCAGGCGATGATCACCGAAATTACAGAAAGATAGATAAATGCCGTTCCAATCCTTGATTCATCGGTATAATTGGCTGCAATATCCTCACTTAAGAATGAATATGTGAATGGCTCTCCCGACTGAATTTGCTGCCATTTATCTTCAAGAGAAGCGATTATACCGCTGGTGCTGTTGGGATTGATTTTTAAAGACACCTGGTAAAAATAATCCCAGGGATTGTTGGTGATTATAAGCGGTTCGATGTTTTGATTTAAAGGTGCAAAATGAAAATCGCTCACCACGCCTATAATTTTATGTTCGCCGTTCCGCATAATTTTTTTGCCAACCGGATTTTCCCAGCCAAGTTGCTTTGCAAGCGTTTCATTAATGAGAAAAGTGGTTTCATCGGTTTTGTTACCCTCAATGAAATTTCGTCCACGGGTCACCTCTATTCCCATCATGGGCAAAAAATCACTGTCCACATCAATTACATGGCTCATGATCCAATGGTCCATCCCTTCGGGTTGATATCCGTTTTGCGTTAGGCCATTTCCGGGCAGGGCGGTGGAAGCCGAAGCCATTTCTACCCCGGGAATTTTTAAGAACTCACTTTTTATCAACTCCACATTTCGCATAGCTGCTTCACTGGGAAGTTCTATTGTAACGATGTTTTCCTTATTGAAGCCCAATCCCTTTTTTTGCATGAAATGAATTTGGTTGTAAATAACAAAGGTGGATATGATTATGATGATCGAAATTAAAAACTGAAAAACAACAAGAGCATCTCTCAATATCGGTTTTCCTTTTTTTAAGTTCAAGCCCTTGATGCTTATCACCGGTTTAAATCCGGAAATATAAAATGCCGGAACACTGCCTGCAGCAAGTCCTGTCATCAGGGTTATCATAACAACGATTAGCAACATCACAGCATCAAAGCCAGCAAAAAACTTAATGTTTGTTTGCATAATTGTATTGAATGCTGGTTCAAAAAGCTCGATCAGTAAAAAGGAAAATATAAGTGCAATTAAGGATAGCAGAAGCGACTCTCCTAAAAACTGCATGATCAATTGCCGCCTGTTGGCACCCACAACTTTGCGCAAGCCAACCTCCCTGGCTCTTTTTAATGATTGCGCCGTACTCAAATTCACAAAATTGATGGCAGCGATTAAAAGGACAAAAACTGAAAGGAGCAGGAAGTTATAGAGTTTCGATAAGTTGCCCTTACTATCCCAGTCGGCAATGGCATTGGAATAAAGATGAACATCAGACAGGGGCTCCAGGTAAAGGGACCAGGCCGTGCCAACATCGTTGTTGATGTGCCGGTCGGTAAACGCAGGCAATTTAGCTCTTAGTTCGTCGACAGAAGCGCCCTCAATGAGTTGGATGTAAGTGTAATAGGAATGGCCCCCATTCCAGTCGAGATAAACGTTAGGAAGCGCGTACAGGGTCGTAAACGAAATAAGCGCATTAAACCGAAGATGAGAATTTGCAGGAGGATTTTTCACAACGCCAGTCACCCTTAAATCATACTCATTGTTGTACTTTAAAACCTCACCAACCACATCTGTTCTGTTAAAAATTTTATGTGCCGTTTCTTCGGTAAGCACAATGGTGAAAGGCTCTCTCAATGTACTTTCAGGGTTTCCGTATAAGAGCGGAAATGTGAAAACATCAAAAACAGACGAATCCGCATTTAGTATCCTAGAAACGCCAATGTTTTTATCCTGCCAGGTAAAAAACCCACTTTGGCTGTAGCTAAAGCGAACCATATTTTCCACTTCCGGAAAATCGTCGAGAAAGGAAGGCCCGATACCTGCTGTTGCCTCTGCAGCTATTCCGCCGGAATTAGGTGTGGTTTCGTCACCCAGGGTAACGCGGTAGATTTGATCCTTGAACTGGTGAAAATCATCATAGGTGAATTCGGAGTAGATGTATTTAAACATCAATAAGCTCAAGGCCATACCGAATGCCAGACCAAAAATATTGATCAGGGAATAGCGTCTGTTTCTTAAAATAAAACGCAGTGCGACATGCAGGTAATTCCTGAACATAGTGCTTAGCCTACCGTTTCTCTTTTGCGAAACATGAGTGGAATATTTCCGTTGTCAGGTGCCCCGATTTCCATCAGTTCCCAATCTTTTTCTTTCTCCTGAATGAAATGTTTGAGCACAGTAACTTTATCCTTTGGCGGAACTTCATGTTGTTCCCAACTCAGCAACTCCACCTTGTAGTTAATGGTTTTCTTTTTACCGTTGATGTTCACTTCTATCTCAACGTTTTGTTCCGGTTCGATGTCCGGGATGAGGATGATTACTTCTCTCATAGTTGTAAAATTTAGTTATTCATATCGAATAGCGTCAACAGGGTTCATATTGGCTGCCCTGATAGCATGATAAGCCGTTGTTAAAAAAGCAAATATGGATACGATCAGTACAGGTATAATAAAATAATACCACGACATATGGATGCTGTATGCAAATTCGTCGAGTGCCTGCGACATGATGTACCAGCCAATAGGCAAAGCCACAATGGAAGCAATAATTACAAGCTTTAAATATCCTTTGACCAGCAAAACCATGACCTGCATTGCAGATCCTCCAAAAACTTTTCTAACACCTATTTCTTTTGTTCTTCGTTCGGTCATGAGTGCTGTTAAACCATACAGGCCGAGACAGGAAATCAGAATGGATAAGAGCGTAAAATAAGTGAAAAGCTTGAGTGTATTGCTTTCATCGCGATACATGTTATGCACATAATCTGAGGCATACTGGTACTCAAAGGGCACCCCCGGAAACAGCTCATTCCACTTATCTTCCAGGGTTTGAACCGTTTCATTTTCATTGCCCGGATCAAGCTTAACAGCAAGCGTATAGGCACTTTCGGGCCTGATCATATAG